>Ga0307515_10007797_pt1 | contig 21069 bp, 18 predicted proteins | sample 17_EM_MG_FD_194513 | JGI IMG/M metagenome (GOLD analysis project Ga0307515, IMG submission 194513) | Populus trichocarpa ectomycorrhiza microbial communities from riparian zone in the Pacific Northwest, United States - 17_EM | ecosystem: Host-associated > Plants > Roots > Unclassified | place...
CATACTGCAATAGATCTTAAGTGGTACTCAATGACTGTGGACTCTAATGCATAGTTAATCTAGCTTTAGTACTGGCCCATATTTAGTTTCATAAGGTTGTCTTGTGCTGACTACATTCAGACTAAATTGTTATTTATATTTGCTTTTGTTGATCAACTTGACGGAAGGAAAATTGTCCAGAAGACACTGGATTGGTGCATATAATCTTTCATCGTCAATAACTTGAAGTTGAGTTCTGGGCACACAAAATTATCGTAAAAGATATATAAATTGAAATTATGGGTGCACATACAATTTTTTTTTAATTATGTGCGTGGACAATGACATAATTGAATGTCTGTCACGATTACTTTCCTTATTGCATTTATCTTTTTTGGCATGTTAATTAATGCCAGTCTGAATTTTTTTTCCCATTGCTTTTCTTGTATTGTTCCCCCCCCCTGTAAATCCTGACCATTATTATCATTAATTATGGGCAGGTTTGAGATTTGCTGGCACAAAGGATGGGAATGCGCAGGAATTACTCTATGAATATGCTGTTTACTTTCTAAATGAGGTCCTACATTCACCATGTGTGATAGTGCTGTACTAATATCTATTAGTTTGTTGATAGAAAAGTTAATGAAATTTTGCAGATCAAGCATGTTTGTGCTACAAGTGGAAATGCCTTTCCAAAGGGATTGTCTCGTTATGTTGACCGTGGCACTTTGGAAATATGCCTTCATCTCATTGTTCTTTCATTGTCTGTGGTATGTGGAATTTGATTATTGATGTTGTTTTCTCACCATCCTCTGTAATATAGGAAAAATAAATTTTAAGTTTGTCGTGTGTTCTTGGAGAGTAGGTTATGGCTGGTTCTGGACATCTACAAACATTTCGATTATTGAGATTTCTCCGCAGTCGCAACTCTGCAGATGGTCATGCTAATTATGGCACTCAGATGGCTGTAAGTTTCCTGAGATTTCCTTTGGCCTCTATGGATCAGTCATATTCCACTTTTCCATCATAATCTATCTGAACTTATTTGTTGGTTAAAAAACACGAGCTTCTCAAACATGCTAAAAACTTACGGTCATGTGAGCCAGCTAAACATGGTCTGGTTGTACAATGTGGGCCATTAATATGTAAATTTATCTAACTTGGTGGATAAGTGCCCGTATTCACTGATGCTTTTAGTTTTAGCAGTGTATCTGGAATCAGCTTTTCAAACTATATGGATGGAAGTTGCAAAATTGGTTTTAGCTCCCTGCCTTTAAATTTCCTGTACAGCTTAGCATGATATGAAAATAAATCAATTTGCAATCACTTCTCGATGAAATATTTAAATTATATCTGTGAGCTGCATTACTATCAAAAGAGTTCCAAAATACTTTAGGCTCTTGACTTCCGGTTCACCAGTCATGCAAGGTTAATTTGATTATTAAGATTGGTGACTTAAGATAAATTGTGCATTCAAATTCTCCATGTGTGCTTCTTGCTCGAGATAAATGATTTACCATTAAATCTACTCCTCTGTAACAAATTCAATTGAGAGATAAATAAAGCAGTTAGCTTGCTGTATTTTAATTATATATTTTTTATAAAAAGTTTAGGAATATCAACGAACTTAATGTTTGCCTTTCTGAATTGCATTTAGGTAAGCTTGGCAATTGGTTTTTTGTTTCTCGGGGGAGGGATGCGGACATTTTCCACAAGCAACAGTTCGATTGCTGCTTTACTTATTACTCTGTATCCACGTTTGCCCACTGTACCAAATGATAATCGTTGCCACCTTCAGGTAACATGATTATATGCTATAAGAAACAACTATTATGGTGAACATCATGAAGGATGGAAACCTCCTAATAACCTGTTGTAAGAGTTTTACTGGCTTCAAACAGTAAATTTAGCAGGTGCCAAATGATGCTGCCTGGTCATGGTTGATCAGTGTGTTTTTGGGATTGTGGTACTAAATGTAAAGCTTTGTCTTTCAGAAAATATTTGAAGAAAAATGGCTTGTCAGTTTTATTTAATTGGTTAAAAAATGGCTATTTAGTTTTAGTGTAAAACAAAGATGTTGTGTGATTGGAAGCCCTGAAGTCTGAGTCTGTTGCTCCTCTTTTGTGTCGTACCATCTATTTCTCTTATGGTGTGTTTTTCAGGCATTCAGGCATTTATACGTCCTTGCAACAGAGGCTCGATTGCTTCAGACTGTTGATGTTGACAGTGGTCTGCCTGTCTATGCCCCTGTTGAAGTTACTGTCAGGGAAACTGAACATTATTCAGAAACAAGTTTTTGTGAAGTTACCCCTTGTATTTTGCCAGAACGTGCTATTGTAAGTTTTGCAGATTCACTGATGACATTATGATTCTTGCAATATCCTTTTCTATCTTTTACACTGTAGCAAATGCTCTCTCTCTCTCTCTCTCTCTCTCATGAACTGGACATGGAATTTTTCTGCTGCTCTTGTGACTGCTCAAACAGATCCACACCTGGAATGGTTTAGGACAAGAACATGAAGTTTTTGTTTAGTGATGCAGGGTTATCTACTCCCTGAACACAAGTGATTTTCCTTCCACGAAGCTCCAGAATGGTTTCTTTTCTTAATGTGTTGTTTAATGTTGGTTGCAGTTGAAGAGTGTACGTGTTTGTGGCCCTCGGTATTGGCCTCAAGTAATGGAGCTTGTTCCTGAAGGTTAGAGTATGCCACTGCACAATTTCTGCTATTCAATATTACTTTAACATGCTTTATATGATCACTGTTACTAATGGACAGATAAACCTTGGTGGAGCATTGGGGAAACGAATGACCCATTTAATTCTGGTGTCATCTACATCAAACGGAAGGTTGGAGCTTGTTCATATGTTGATGATCCCATAGGGTGCCAATCACTGTTATCACGAGCAATGCACAAGGTTGTCTTAACATTGTTTTATCAGCATTCGACACTTACCTCGACTGTGCCTTACTATATGTTAGATATCAAAACAACATGTCCTTTTCCAGGTTTTTGGTTTGACGAATATAAAAGTGGGTGATCCAAGTACCAGTGACCATAGTGGACCAGGTTCTGTTACAGTTGATCAGCTAGTCAGCGCCTTCTCTTCTGATCCTAGCTTAATTGCCTTTGCACAGCTCTGCTGTGACCCGTCTTGGAATTGCAAGTAAGCTTGCAGAACTTAAGATCTATGCGTCAATGTTGGCTGTGGTATTTTCTTCTTGTCTATACATTAATGCTTCCTTTGATCTACACCTTAATTTTATTTTAGCCATTGTAGCACCACAATCTTGGATCTAGTTGGGTACCATAAATGAAATGTCCCAGTGGTGCATCTGGTAGTCGGCATGTCCTTCAAGTTTTGAAACATTGCCCACTTTTATCCCTGTCAAATTTGACCAAGACCTCGAAGTTTGAATTTGGAATTTGAAAATTGAAACTATTGAGGTGTTCCCTGGAAATCACTTGGACTTTTTTTTATACAAATCACATTCTTATACTGGGATGGGCAAATAAGTTGTCATAGAAAAATATGGATGGCCAAGCAAGGGATATATTTTTGGTTGGTTTTTCATTTGGATGCTTTAACCACATGCAATAAGGGTAAAATTGTGTCTAGATTACTCCTCTTGGGACCTTGATTTGGGGGAACAAAAAATAGGAAATGGCCTTTGCTCTTTTAGGTAATGAATTAGAGGCTAAGATGTAGGCTATTGGGACAGCTGAAGAGGCTTTGTTTTATCATGAAAGATTTTTACAATGACTTAGGTTTAGAATTCAATTTAACATTCAGAAGACTGCAAAATGTGCTGGAGTGTTTGAACTGTTGGAAATTAAATGGCGTAAGAAGTTAGTTTCTTGCTTGGTTTGGTGCCTAAACCATCCAAGGCTTCTTGTATGTCTAAGGACATGTTAGATAGGAGGGTAAAGGTGGCGAAAACTTACCCTTGTAATTTCTCACCCCATTTACTTATGTTTGGTACAAGTTTGATGGTGAGAGGAATTTTAATGGAGGTTTAAATTTAACCTCAAAAGAGGGGTTAAATGTTCACCTAGTGGGGTGAGAGGTAAAGAAATTTTGAGGGAAAAAGTTTGAGTTCTGTGCTCTTACCTCCTTTTTTTTTTTTTTAATTTAACACTTATATTCCTTTCTTTCATCTTCTACCATTTTAGACTATAAATATAAGATATTTAATTTTTTACAATTATATATATATATATATATATTTATCTTTATAAGGACCTATTATTATCCTTATTTTTTCTACTTTCTAGCAAATATCTTTAACACTTCATCCCTTAATTTCTTTTTACACCCTTATCACTTCGTCCAAAATATCTTACCCCCTTAACATTAGTCATCCATCTATTTGCAGATCTGATGTTGAATTCCAGGAATTTTGCTTGCAAGTATTATTTGAGTGCATTAGCAAAGACAGACCAGCTCTTCTACAGGTAATAATTGCAGGAGAGTGCTTACCTAAGTGTAATATACACAATCTCGCTTATCGATCGATAACTTTTTGCATAAGTTGATTTTTGTTAAACCATCATTGCAAATTCGGGATTGATGCTTCATTCATGTAAATCTTGAATATTTAAAAGTTCATTCATCCAAGTATTTTTATTGATCCATGCAGGGAAAATTTCTTTCACAGTTGTATTAAAAATTTTAAGTTTTGAATTCTAGTGTAATTATCTAGATAAAGTATTGTTAGACATCAACTAAATAAAATATTTGGAATGCATGATTTATAGGAGTAGAATATAAAATAAAATGATTTTTTAATGGAAAATTCACCATGTAGAAAATTAAGAGCCAGTAAGAATGCATATTGTACTGATTTCCTCGGTGGATCTGTTCTCTTGTAAATTTCATGGCTTCTTTTTTGTTTCTAGAACTAATTTTAAATCAATTTATTGGACACAATTAGTGCCTGTTAGATACTAGAATAAATAAATAAATAAGGCGCCCCAAGAACAACGAGCTGTGGAACACAGTCCACCATACTATGGAAAACACTTTGCTGTACCTAAACCATCTTTTACTCTATCTAGGTATGTGTTTGCAAGGTGTCGACAGACAGATTGATTTGAAGTCTTTTTGAATGGAATATTTTGCTGAAACGATCCTGCTTCGATGTATTGTCATTCTAATAAGGTTATTTTCCTCAAATTCTTGCAGGTATATTTATCATTATATACTACAATTGGTTCAATGACTGACCAAGTTACAAATGGTACTTTTATTCTTGGAGATTCACTCGCTTTGTCTAGCTTAAAGGTAAATTTTTTTGTTAGTCCTAGCATCTCACCTACTAATTGAACTAGGTCATTTCTTCCATATAATTGATTGCATACCATTTGCTTCACAAAATAATGCCTTGATTAAACAACAAAGATCTGGCTGTGACCTAGAATATAACTGCAGAATGATGAGGCACAGTATTTAAGAAACTTGTATTTATTGTCATTTGAAAGTGAATGATATGTGAAACTAACATGAATTCCTGCAACGTTGTATAGCATACCGAGTGCGGATGCCATCTAGGTCATGGGGCCAAAGCTGACCAATGTTTGGGGTTGGTGGGTTAGTGGGCAGATCACATAATTGGAATCACTCAAGTAGAACATGCTAAAGGTTGAATTGATTAATTAGTCATTCAGAATTGTCTCATCAGGTTTCCTTCATGTTAGAACTTCATGACAATCACCATAAGCTGGTATACATTACAATGGGTTCTTATACCTAACAAACTTATGTTTAACATGATATACTTGACGGCAACACAACAAACAGGCTTGACCTGATAAAATTGGTATGATATGTGGGGCCCCAAGAATAGTGAAATATGAGAGATAACATAGGCCATGATGCCAAACTTTTATAAGCCAGAAGATGGAGAGATCAGAAATACATAAAGGCCATTAAAAAATTATTAGGGGATTCCCTTTGAGAATAGAAAGCAAAACTAATGGAGTTTACAGAACCTGTTTCTGGAAGCTTCTAGATGGAAGGGTTTGTGCATAACAATACTGAAATAATGTTGTTCTGTTTGCAGCTAGCTTTAACTTATAACGAGGCCCTTCTCAGTGGAAGACTGACTACACCAAGAGGTAGCATTATTCAATCTGTCTTTCTAGGATCACTTAAAAAGCGGGTGGAAGAGCTGCTACATTGTTCAGAGGGATTGAAAATTGATTTTTGCAACTACTTGAATTTTGGGAGATGGCCCAATGATCAAACAGAGGGAGAGAAAAATTCTGTGCTTCTATCTTGGTATCTTCAATGGTTTGCAGTACCATCATCGTCCATAATCAAGACAGCGATGGAGAGAGTTAAGCCCAAGCTTGTGTCAGCATCTTCGGTTCCCTTGCTGCGTTTGTTATTGCCAAGAACTCACATCAATGCAATTGGTGAGATAGATAAATTATTGGTTTCTCCCCAAGTCAGTGGATGAGGTATGGATGCTGTGTTCTTTCAAAGGAAGGTAAGGTAGCGCGTCCAACTCCACAGTTTTGCAACTTCCGAAATCCTACTTTTAAATTTGTTCGACGTTAGGTTTCAGGAAGTGAGAAACGGGACTGTAGTTTGGTTTCTTGTTTCTTTCGCTCTTGAGCTGTTTCAAAATGCAAGGTTTTGTGAAGTTGGAAAAAGGCACGAGTTCATCAAGAAGTTGGAACTGGAAGTCTAACCAAAGTGGAACCTCTATGTCATCCAGCGAAGTGGTTATGGCAGAGAATTGATATCGGCTCATCATGCTTCAGGGAGTAAAGTGGGGAGCAACTGCACCTGTCTCGAAACGGAACCTACTAGAGGTTCTCCTTTTGGCACGCGGAGGTGTTTTTCAATGTGAAATTTGTTTGTAGATTATATTTATCTGCATTAGTCTATTGTATATTTTTTGTCGTTATTAGCAACATTAGAGCATACATGAAAACTCCAATGATGAAATCCTCCCCTCTCCCATCCTATATTTCCTTCATTACCTGGCCCCTCGTTACAAAATTCACTGCTAAATTAACGTTGATCTCCAGTGTTTTGCCTCCACAACATTATTAGCATCCAATTGAATGCATAAATTTCTTTTTATGATTTCAATCAAATAGCTGGATAAACTCGTTGCCTCTATGAAGTTTGTCTTGTTTATCCATTTTGCCAACAGATGGGTTTGAATCTCTCACATCACTAGCAAAACTCTCCAAAGTTTAAGAAGAAGAAAATCACATAGGATAGGATTTACAACACTTTCATCGTGGGATACTTGAACCACCAGGTATATGTGTTAAAGATTAGGTGGTCTTAATCCTTCCAGTTACGTCCATGTTTGGACTTTGGTTCAGGTATTACAATGGCATCTGATTTGCCAGCTCTCATGGTTGGAGGGTCTGAATTGGACTCGACTAGAAATGGTGCCCGGTAAAATTTCAGGGGAGCACTATAGTCCTGGAAATTCAAGTTAAACAATAAATTGGCCATGTGGGGCGATCTCAAGCAACTACTTCTCTACCTGTTCAATGTATAGTATTTTAATTAATAAGTGATGTTTTTCTTTGAATTTGATCATGTTATGAAAATAATGAGTCTCTATCTCAGAGATTGTTTCTACTATTTATTTATCTGCATTGGACATGCTATCAAGATCATTATGGTGCAAATCCAGCGGAAAACAGATGGGATGAGAAAGGACTTGCCAATTGTTCAACGTAGCTTGCCCAATTTGAATGTCGTAGAAAACAAACAAAATTTGAATCCATGAAGCTCTCAGGATTTTCCAAGGCTACGAAAAGTATCGCTGACAACCTAATGTTATAGCCAACATAAATCTAAAAGGTAGTTGAGCTGTCAAGCTATAAAATTCGAGATATAGAAGCTTGGTTGCTGGTAGAAAAAACTTGGGACTTGTGAACAGCTGAATAGTTTTTGCAGTATGCTCACAATGTTATTCATTCAATTTTATCGTTCTTCTTTCTTTCCGAGTACGCCTAGTATGAAGCAGAGAGAACCTCAATTTTGAAAGCAGTGATATAGCCTGAAATTGAATAGTCCAAACACTTCATGCCGGGAGGAATGGCAGATTGAACCATACAAATTGCGTCAGAGGCCCAAATCCAAAAAACCTCGATAAGTTCATGATGAAAGCCCAAAATAAAAAACCCATAGTATTCTCTAATGCTTGGACTCGATGTGTCACAGACCCAAAAACGAAAAGCTCTCAACGTTCTTGTGCAGGTGAGGCGCTTAGCGCGTCGCAGGCCGAAATTCAAATTAGATAATATGATTTTTGGGAGCCCGACTAAAAAATCCCCCTAATTTCAGGGCGTTGTCTTTTACTGCCGAAATTCAAATCAGGTGATAAGATGCTTGGTAGCCCGACTAGAAAATCCCCCTATTTTCAGAGGGCGTTGTCTTTTACTGCCGAAATTCAAATCAGGTGATGTGATGCTTGGCAGCCCGACTAGAAAATCCCCCGTTTGCACAGCTATGGAATCTATGAAAACTTTGGCAAACGAAACTTTTCAAGCATATTAACAAAATAAGTATAAAATAAAAGGATATTGATATTAATTACGGCAATAACATCAAAATGCTACACATTCTAGATTTTAGATATATTATTATTAAGAGAGGGCCAGAGGGGTGCTGCTAAATGCAACGACAGTTTTGTCATTATCACTGCTTATTCTTTAAAATAGCCAATATACTCTCTCCGTTAATGTTTACAATATTCCAGATTAATGTTGATTTGAAGAGGCCACGCTAGTCCATCTTGAAGAGCAAGCAGTGAAAATATTAAATTTCATAGTGAATTTAGCAATACCCTTAAGAGATACACCGTTCACATTTGCTTCAGGATATTCAAATAAAAGGCAACTTAATTCCTCATTTTAATGAGCTGCCAACTATATAAGTAGGTGATGATGATGATGAACAAGAATTCATTGAAAACACCAATACTAGTATAGAAGAAAACGGCATAGAAATCAATATTGGTTGGTGATGTATGCGTAGAGCAGCTCATTCCATGTATCAGGCAGCCCAGGGACACACCAGTGAACACAGTCGGAATACTTGGCTGGATTTGCTTTCTGCTCCCGTGAGGGCACCTTGTTATAAATAGAAGGATGTGCATCCTTTCTATACTCGGAGAGGGTGGTTATATTGAGAAACTTGATAGGAAATTTCATTGAATGGATCACCTTTTGTGCTATTGCAAAATATCGATGGTCATTGCTACCCTCCAATGGTATGGACATGTTCAGAATTGGAGTGGTCTCTTTCTCACACATAACCGCATCTGCGTTGTTCCAGTCCAAGGCCCTGTAACGCATTGCATTCACTTGTAAGTTGTAATCCGCCATCGCCAATCTTTCTAATTAATCAACTTCAATGTCCCCATCAAGATATTCCATTTCCAATCCATGTTATTATTATGCTGTTGCTGAAAGGAACAGTAAACTTATTTTTTGCTTTTTCCCTTTCGTTGTGCTGTGGACCACGAAAGCCCGTGCATGTGTGTGTGTGTGTGTGTGTGTGTATAAACAATGAATTATAAATCTCTATCAAGGGATATGCTTATACGTTTAGGTGATATATATGAATCAATTTCAGGCGATAAAAATTGATGTTGTAAGAGTGTGCTTGAATTTTAGATGGCAGGGATCCATTCTTAAAGGTTATTAATCAATTTCAGAGGATAGTAATTTTCATTGGTGGGTTATCAGAAGAATAAAATCACCAGTGGGTCATCGGAAAGATAGAAATTAACGTTTAAAGGGTATGGGTCGATTACAAAGAAGGTAGCAATTCAATTAGAGGGGGTAGAAATCCATATTTAGAGGATGGGATATGATTTTGAAAAGACTGAAATCAATTTTACACCATAATTCATAAGGTAGAATTCAACTTCAATGTAAAAAATTGATATTGAAGGGACTGTAAGTTATTATCAATTAGTATAAATCAATTTTAAATGATACTAATATAGTTTTCTGAGTCAAATTAAATTTTATAGACATACTAGAAATTAATTTTAGATGGTACGTACAAATTGATATTAAAAGAACTGATATCGAATGAAATCGAATTTCATAGGTTAAAAAGGCTGTTATTAAATTTCTACATTGTTAATCCCTGTGATGGGAATCAATTTCATAAGGTGGGAATTCAGATTTTGAGGATATAAGTTGATTTTCAAAGGATAGGAATTAGCAATTGGATGATAGGAGTTGATTTCAAGGTATATTTTAATTGATATAATGTGGTTGGGATTAAATTTCAAATGATAAGATTTCAAGTTCAAAGGTTAAGAACTGATTTTCAAGAACAAGACTTGATTTCAAGTTTTATCAATCTCAGAAATTAGAGTTTAAAACTCAATGGATAATGATACATATTTTGGAAGTACGTAAGAATCAATTTAGAGGTATGAAGTATGAACCGACAGTGAGAGGATTTTAATTAATTTTCAGACAACAGGAATCAAATTTAGAGAGTATGAATTTTTTTTTCAAGGTTAAGATTTTATTCTCTATGACTGGAATTAACATGGAGAAAGAATGCAGATATCTTTAAAAATTCACGTTCCAAGAATATCATGAATTGATTAGACTCCATATAGATTTTATATGATTAGCTGGGAGTTGGATAATTTTTTTTGCAAGAATAAAAATAAATATGTAAATTTTTTAATATATAATTATTATATAAAAAATTCTATGCATGCATTTATTTAAATATATCAAGAACCATCTATGCCAATAAATACAAAAAATAAAGTGTTAACGCATTTATTCAATTCGTCTTTCCACAAGTCGAATAATTTTTTTTAACACAAAAAAATTAATGTGTAGATGTTATTAACATATTTTTTTGACATCGAGTAAAAATTATAATTATAAATTAAAAAGTCGATGTTTACATATAATAAAATACAGTAAAAATCATAAGTGTTAATAAAAAAATATAAGATCTCAAACTAATTTTAACACGGTAGAAGAATGGAATAATATTGTAATTGCTATATTGAAGCACCATTTTCTTAGCTTTTATATAATGATTTTTCAAAAACAAAAAGTGTTAAGAAAAAAATTAACACTAATTACAAAAAAAAAAAGGATAAAAACAAAAAGAATAACATAAATATGCCAAGTGTAGAGTGATAAATATTCGAAGTGTAAAAAATAAAAATAATTTTTTTTTCAAAAAAAAGCTTTAAAGAAAAAAAGAAAGAAAAACTAAAAAAATATTACAAAAAAATAATGATAAAAAAAGATGATAAATAGGATAAATGTAAAATAATAAAAATATTAAATTACAATTATGCAATTTCAATAGGAAAACATCATTTATAGTACATGTATAAATATTTTAATTGAAATTTTAATTCTTTCACATGTCGATTAAAAGTTATTGACTTTAATGGTGTATTTTTATATTTAGTTAATTGTACGGAAGGCTATAATTTTATATTGTTCTTGCTGATAAGGTAAATATTAAACAACCGACAAACAAATTAAGGACACTATTTTTTTTTAAACTAGGCCAAGAGTGGATTATAATTTAATCTTATATTTTTGATGAATTTTTAAGTTAATATATACCTCTAATTTTAAAAATTTCAAGGTGAGTTATATATTGATCACGTGCGTTGCATGCGTTGAAGAAATTATCCACTTTTTTTTTTTTTTTTTTTATCAAAGTAATAAAACTATTTTATATTCACTTAAAATAAATGATATACAAAACAAAATTTCAAAGATAGGTTGGTGATTAAAGAGATTTAATTTCTTCGTTTACTTTTTGAATTTGAGCGTAAGGTTCGAGAGAATTCATCCCTTGAATAAACTGGGCTGATATAGAAGTCTTCTTCTTCTTCTTTTTTTTAATAATTTGAGAAAAATAATAATTAAGATTAATGTTTAAACTAATATAAAATACGTCTAGGTATTGAACCATAAAAAAAAAGGGAATTCCTTGTTATTTACCTGACATGTAGAGGAGCCATGCTGTTGAAGAAAACTTCGGTACGACTAGGATCAACTTGCTCGTCAACCCACTTGGCCCATGTCCTTAACGATCTTTCATACGCTACATGTGCTTCGATTACATCATACTCCTTGGCCCTCTCGTCAAATGGTCCTCGTCTTTGTCATCGATTACACAGGTAAAGAGTTAGCTTGCTCTCTGTTATGATCGAGATTACTCTTATCTAAAAAATGGAGACTTCAAGAATTAATTATTCTTGAGTACACATATATATATATATATATATATATATATAGCATAATATAGTCCTTACATCAGTCTCACAGTGGGATGCTTGATCCACCAGGCGTACGTGTCAAAGATGAGATAGTCTGTACTCTTCCAAGTCTTCTGTCCCTTCTCCGAAATTGAATCAGAAATTATTGAAATGTTCGATGCTCCGTTCCTCATTTTTGGAGGGTCTCCGTTCGACTTTACTAGAAACGGAGCCCAGTAAGATTCAATGGTAGCATTGTACTCCTGATCAAGAAAACAAAAATCATGCTGTAATTGCCAGTAAATCCCTTACTTAATTACTGCCTCATGGAAAAACTTACACTCCTGAATTCCTTCCCCCCTTGATTTCTATCTCTTATCCTCGTCGTCCTCGTCGTCTTCTTCTTTTTTCGTCCCAAGGCAATGAATATATAGTAAAAAGAAAAGCTTAAGTAGGTCGATAATGTACGTATGTGTTACCTCAATGATGAAACGGTTGCTATAGGTGGAAAAGGTCGTCCTCTTCTTGCCAGGTGAAATGGCGGATTGAACCAAACAAACCAGGGACATCCACTGATTTTGATGTATCGAATCTCCAACAAACATAAGCCTTTTCCCTCTAAGTTTCTCGAGGAACAATTTTGCGTTGAACCTTCATCCCCCGTAAAAAAAAAATATTACATATTTATTTATTAACAGCAGCATTCCTTAAAGAGTATCAATTACGAATAACTAATAGAATAAACTACAAACAATTAATGAATTCATATTGATCATGATACTTTATAAGTTATAATTAACAAAGAAATAAATATACTTACTTTGGTAAAGAACAACCTTTTGGCTGCCACCTCCAACTCTGGTACATGGAATCCGGCCTTCCATTCTTTGTGCATGAAATCCATTGTTGGATATAAGGACATTCATCCTCCCTGTACAAAGGATGTGTTTTGTTATCAAAAACCCATTTTCCTGTGAATATATCACAAGAATCCTTCGGTTCCGATCGAAGCTTTTCCACTTGTTTGGTTGACACAAACACTTCTTTGTCTTCTTGTTTTCTTTCAGTTCGATGATGACTCTTGTCACTCTTTAAGTGGGACGGGATTGATCCCGAATCTGTGTGCTCACTGAAAACAAAGCAAGGAAGGAGAGAGATCAAGAATATTGCTACAGTACTTGATACGAGTTTAGAGTGTTGGAGTTTCAGATTGCCAAATTTTCCCTGCTTCATCGTGACTGTTTAGAGGAACTGGGTTTGCCTTGGGGCCAATTATATACGCTACGAATTATGAAAGAGTGCTGAAAAAGAATAATAAAAAAAAGAGCAAAAAAACTAATGTCGGTATCATTAGTTTTCCTTCTTATTCTTTTTTCAACCATTAGTCTTCCCGTTTATGATAAGTTATTAGTGCTGTGAAGATATGTACAATTTTTTTATACATAATGGAAATATAGTTATTTGATTAATTAGTAGCAATGCTAGCTAGCATCCACGTTCCTTTAATAATGGCAAGCCTTGCCCATAAAATTGATGCAGCTTTGTCTTTCCACAGTTCCTCCAAACCAACGAACACCATTAAAATTATAAGGGGAAGAAATCGTGTGTTGACTAATTCTAAATATATTTTTGATTGATGAGAGAAAGCAAGACCTGCCGTGTTCCACTTGAACCTGATTTTAGCAAGTTGTTCAGGTTTTAATATATATAATTAGAAGAAATATTAAATTGTTGTTTTTTTAGATGTTTTTAATGGTTTTAATGTTAAAAATAAAAAAATTATTTTTGATTTATTTTAAATTTAAAAATACTTTAAAAAAATACTCTACAGTACATTATCAAACACACAGTAAATCTCTTGTTTTTTTTCACAAGCTTGTTTCTATCTTTTACTTTTAATGCATGAAATTCCCATGTGCCCTCCTGTTAGCTAGAATCTCTTAAGCTTTCTGTAGAACTGCTTTCTCTGACCTGTGATCATTAATTTAAATTCGAGTCTTCCCCTTTTGGCATGCCACTGTACCTAAAGAATCTTGTTAAATACTTTGTAATAGATATAAATAAGAATATCTTGAAATATTGTTAATTAAAATGAAAAATCCTTTTGAAGTTTAAAGTGTTTGGCTACTGCATACGCTGTGATTCTACTAATGATTATATGGTCCGTATAAACTCGATTGCTCACGAGTCAATCTCAATACTTTATGTGTTATGCTATTTGTATAAATGTCAAATCGAACGTCTCCTGTCCTTACCTACCAAAGCTGTGCTCCTAGCAACTCTCGTGATTATTGACTAATGAATATAATTTGCCATGACAGCTACTCGCAGGGCACTACTGACTTCTCTAGATTAAAAACCCTTTTCTTCCTTGAAATCATAGAGATGCAACTCCTTGGTGCAGACAAGCTACTTATCTCATTATGGTTTTGTTTTGATGGATATGAGATTTATTTGATTAATTAAAATATTCAGGCCCAGACAGTCTCATTGCTGCCCTTCTAATAGCATCCTTTGGAACTAGCACTAGCAACCTCACAGTGAGGCAATTAGCAATTAGCAAATAGCAATCAATTCAAGGCAAGGCAAGCATATTTACCAGAATGCCGACGCAGCAATATCACGTGCCAACGTTATAATTTTGGGCGTAGAGTATTTCCTATCCAATCTTCAGAACTCTTAAAGTCTACGCATGGGAGCGTCATGATTAACTATTTAAAGTTTTGGATTTTTCTCATCCTGCAATATTAAAAGAAAAAAAAAACCCGACAGATTCTCCTTGAAGAAAGAATGTGCGGGACATGTGACCATCTGAGAATTTAAAGCTTAAGCAATCTGAGATCAAATCCAACTCGTGTTAAGAACGAGGTAGATTAAAGGAGGGATCGATTGTCCTAGATTCGCAGTCCAATAATATATCCTATAAGCCTGCTATCAAGCTAGAAATTTAAGAAAAAACAAGAGCCTCGGACAAACTTGAGATCGAAAACAAGAGGTTGGATCAGCCACTGAAGCAGCAAGTTGTCTCGGGCAGCATCTCTATGCCAGCGCTTTAAAGGTTCCAGTTTTCAGAGATTTTTAATAAGATGGTTTTTGATTAGCAGCCTCCGAGACTGTGCTCTAGTAGAACTTTCGGGAATGTCTAAAGGTTATCGATAAGATCTCTTTTTAGTAGGCCCAATGATCCGAAATGCTTTCAGGTCCATTATAGATGTACTTTGTGAGCCTGCCCATCAACAAATCTACTTTAAAGAAGCCCACATTATTATTATTATTATTATTATTATTAAAGATTCCTCATAACTTTTCTGTCGGATTAAGCTTTCTAAATGGCTCGTTTTACATTTTCCCCATTCTCATAGGTTCCCATGAGACAAAAGTGTTTTAGGAACGACCATCAAAAATGTTGGGATGACTTCAATTTTAGAACACTTTTGTCTTCTTCTTCTTCAAGCGTTGATTAGATATATACATTTATATCAAAATAAAATCCAATCATGAATGTGATGATGTGAAATGATAAGCCGTCGAGATTTTACTTATAACTGGGATTTTTCATTGTATTTTTTTTACCAGTCTAGAATATGATGACATAATATTACATGCTTGGTTAAATTCAATTTCATTGCGGTTCTATGCTACTTTGTCACATCAATTGCTTACCAAATTTCATGAGCTGGGCAGTTGAAAAGTGCCCTCTTTCCTCCGGAAATCAATTGAAAGTTTGCCTCTTTTTAATTGTCAAACAGATCATGAATGTGCTCTTCTAAATTAAATTGTAATAACAAAGTTGATTTCGGCAATTTCTAATCTACTTCTCCTAAGAGAACTGAATCCATAACACACCTTGTACATTACACGAAGATAACAGGAAGAAAAAAAAAACTGTAGGAGGAAAAAGGAACTGATGTCGCTCAAGAGAGGAAAGCAATATATGTGTACAATAATTCATTCCATGCGTCACGCGCTCCCGGGAGACACCAATGAACACAATCTGCGTGCATGGCTGGGTTAGACTTTTGTTCTGGAGAGAGCAACTTGCTCCTACGGGCACCATAAAAAAATGAAGTGAGCTAGGTTTTGTTGTTGGCTACAGTGAGTGTATCCATAATTGTTGAAGAGCAGAAACAATTTATTCCATACTTTTTATAAAGAAGTTATTGTTGATTGATAGAAGATGACTACACAAGATATCAAGTTCGCTCAATACATAAAATAAATTACCAGACATGTTGAGGAGCCATGCTATTGAAGAAGATTTTCGTTCGATCAGGATCAATATTTTCCTCAACCCATTTGGCGCATGTCCTCAAAGCTCTCTCAAATGCTATATGCCGATCAATTTCATCATAAATATTGTTGGCGCCTTGCCTTTTTCATCAAATCACAAGTGTAAAATTAATTGATGAAAATTACTCTTATCTAAAAGAGAGAGATGGAGAATTGGAAACACGGTTGAACTTAGTACTTACAATACTTTCATGGTGGGATACCTCATCCACCATGTATAGGTATAAAAATGAGATAGTCTATCTGCTTCCAATTATCACCAGTGCTCTTTGAAATTGATTCAGCCATGATTATGGGGTCCCTTTTCCCGTCCCTTGACATTGGAGGGTCTGAATTGGACTCAACCAGAAATGGAGCCCGGTAAAATTCAATGGATGCATTGCATTCCTGAAAAAAGATAATTAAAACAGCAGAGTAATCAGAGTAATTTTAGTAATTCTTGACTTTCTGTCTCAACAAAAGTTATGTTCCTTTGTTTTCCCAATTAAATTGATTTTCTTGGTTTCAGGCTTCTTTGCATGCAAATGAAAAGACTTGCCAATGGAAGTAGGTATTTGCGTTTTAATCATTACCTCTATTATAAAGGCCTGGATATAGTCCGAATATCTCAATCTCTTCTTGGCTGGTGGAATGGCAGATTGGACCAAGCAAGATAGTGATACCCACTGATTTAGATTTATTGAATCTCCAACAAACATAAGCCGCTTTCCTCCAAGTTTTTCCAGCAACAATTCTGCACTGAACCTGATCAGAGGTGCATAAAAATAATTAGCATCTTTCCCAGGAAAGCGAACATGGGTGGCAATTATGACCGGGAAACAATTCCTGTTAATACCTTTGGTGTCATGATGATGATACATGAACGAGTAACAAAACAAAACAAAAGGCCTCAAAGAATACATGACTACTAGTAAAAAACGATGAGATGATATACAGAAAGAAAAATGTTTCCTTACTTGGGAAAAGAACAATCTCTCGGTTGCCATCTCCAATTCTGGTACGTGGAATCCTGCTTCCCATTTTTCATGCAGGTAACCCTCTCTGTGAGAAACGCACATTCATCTTCTTTGTATAAAGGACGTGTTATGTTATCAAAAACCCATTCTCCTGTGAAAATGTCACAACTTTCTAATGGTTCTATAGTTTTTTCAGCTTTTCTGTTAGGGACTGATGAATTCACATCTTGATCACTTTCTGCTTCAACTTTATGATCATTGTTGACATTCTTCGGAGTTTCTTCAACTGCTGGCCCTTTCCGCTCGAATGAAAACAAGTTGAAGTATACATGCTCCTTGAACACATAGCAAGCAAGGAAAGAAAATAAAAAAATTACTGAAACGATTAATATGGATATTGACGGCAATATTTCAGGTTGCCACTGACATGCTTCATTGCGGCTGTTTCCAATTGGATTTGATGCCTTGAGTTGTGAATGAATGACATGGAGATGAAACTAAAGAATTGTGCAAAAGTAATGTGATCAATGTTTAGTATATCTACTTTAATAGCTGTAATTAACATATATATGTTATGTATCATACCTAATTAATGGAGAAATGTTTTGCATTTCCAATATCATTCACGTTCATTGAAGTTTCCAAGTTTTTTTTTAAAATGTATGCAATCTGGTCTTTCAACAACTGTCTTAAGGAAGACTCTAATAGATAATTGTGGATTTTTTAGATGAATTTCGAAATTTGCAACGACCCCAAGATTTTGTAGCGTATGAGCTTGTAGATTATCTTGTATTAACATTATCAGTGAGCGATTTTTTAGAAATGAATCAAGTACTGAAGGAATTTGTTTTGGAGAGAGAAGGAATTAAGAATTATTTCATACTTCACAAGATGCCTTAATCACCAGCTAAGAGTGGATGGCATGAAATCTTTATACCTCAATAAATTCCATTTAGTTGAGGTGTCACTCATTCTTATTAATCACCTTTTCGATTTCAACTAAAGTTCACGAGGAACGAGAAATGTTTTTAATCGAAGGGTTATTCACACGAGCATATATTGATTGCGCTGTTTCAATTTCATTACATCTTTACCTTTAATATTAACTCAACATCAACAAATAATCAAACTGCAGAGGTTATATAGCAATTATATGCTTTCATTAAGAATCAATTAAATTAAATTACCAAAGAAAAAACCAGAATGTAATCTGTTGGAGTCAAGTACGAGAGATGATATATGTGTAGAGCAGCTCATTCCATGTATCAGGAAGTCCAGGCAGACACCAGTGCAAACAATCGGCATACTTGAGTGGGTCAGACTTTTCCTCCGGCGAGAGTAACTTGCCTTCAATAGCTGTGTAAATGGACGTGTGTGCATCTTTCCGATATTCAGACAGTGTGGTTACATTGAGGAAGTTGACTGGTACTTTCATTGAACGAGTCACATTCACTGCGATCGCAAAAAGTTGTCGGTTCGTTCCCACATCGAATGGCTTGGACTTGTTTAGGATCGGTTTAGTTTCATTAGAACACTTAATCCCATCAGGATTGTCCCAGTCCAGGTTCCTATTGCATTTTCCGTGCACATTGTCAGCTTAAAACTGAAATCATTCTAACATATAAAATTTTAGTGCCTAATGCATCCATAAACGCAGTCAAGAAGAAAATTGCAATTGGCAGGGGCAAGATGCATTTTGGATGAAAAAAGTAAGAAGAAAGAAAGAACACATAACGTATGAAATGAACAACAATCTGGTGCTAAAACAAGGACTCTGAGTTAGATTGCTGCACCTGGCATGGGTAGGAGACATGCTGCTGAAGAAAACAGAGGAATGCTTGGGATCAACATTTTCCTCCACCCATTTGGCCCACGTCCTCAAAACTCTCTCATATGCTATTGGCAACTCAACTTCATCATACTCTATGGGGCCTTCAACAAATGATCCTCCTCGCCTTTTCCATAACTCCACAAGAAGGGAATCAACCTCTTGGTTATGCTAAAACTATTGATTAAATATGCACAGAAGCTGGATTGAAAGGGAAAAAAAAGACTTGATACTTACAATACTTTTGTATAAATAGACGTCATCCACCAAATATAAGTGTTGAATATAAGGTAATCGACATTCTTCCAGTCATCTCCATGTTTTGAGATTGATTCGGGCATGATAACGCGGTCCGATTGGCCATTCCTATTTGATACAGCATCCGAATTGGACTCGACCAAAAAAGGAGCCCAGTAAAACTCTATGGTAGCGTTGTAGTCCTTCAAATTTACAGATGAATCAAATCATATGATGATGATAAATTCTCCACTTGATTAATAAATGGCATAATTCACCACCTTTACTGCCATTCTACACATTAATTTGAGGGATTACAAAGCAAAAGCTAAATCTGTGTCGATGTGATTTATTCTAGGTATGAAAAGTGATCTTAATTTGAGGGAGTAAAGAGATACCTCAATTTTGAAGACACTGAGAAAACTTGAGCTGCTTGACAAACTCTTCTTGTCTGGAGGAATCACAGATTGGACCAGACAAATCATGGATTCCCATTGCTGACGATTCAATGAATCTCCTACAAACATAAGCCTCTTCCCTCTAAGTTTCTCCAGCAACAACGTTGCTTTGAACCTGAGTTAGACCAAAGTAGAAACCATATATATACAATGACTCATTTACTAATTAGAAGAGACTAGAAACTGAGCTGATCAGGAAAGTAAAGAGAGTACTTACTTGGGCAAAGAGCAATCTCTGGGCTGCCATCTCCAATTTTGATACATTGAATCCTTCCTTCCATTTTTTATGCAAGTCACTGAATCAGTCAGGAACTCACAGTCTTCTTCTTTATATAGAGGATGAGTCAACTTATCAAGAACCCACTCTCCTAAGAAGATATCACACTCTTCCCGTGGCAACACCACTTCTTCATCTTCATGATCTCCTTCAACAGAAACCAGCTCCATATTTACATTTTCTTTAGTACCCTTCGCTGAGGGCCTAACATCATCAATATTGCTATTTTCTTGAACTGCTGGGTACTCCTCCAAGATCCCTTTGAATCTTGGAAATGGGAGTGCCACAAAATTTTCATTGAAAAGAACACACGCAACGATAGAGAAAGTAAAAAATACCAAGATTGAGGGGTAATTACAGCTCTGGCTTCTAAGGCCACCTCCATCCTTCATGGTGTCTTCTCTGAAAATGATCTCACTTCAGTTCCATAAAAAGACAATCAATGGCGGTGGCCATAGAAATGACAGTCTTGTCTCCTTTCAAGTTGCTGTGAAGAGTGAAACAATATACTGGCACACGATTCATTGGTTAATAAACATAAAACTCACTGATTTGTCCAATTTAAGAAGTTGATCTGAGGTTTTCTCACTAAGCTCATCAACACGTGGATTGTTTTTGCTTTTCTGATGACTTTTTCTGTGTTGACTTGAATTTGAGGACTAAAAAGATAGGTGTCACAGTGTCAAAAGTGCACGAGGTGCACGCTTCGGCAGGCTGGCCAAAACAAGGCCTAAGGGTGCTGGCAGCCATGCCATCAGTGGGAGAAATCGTCAGCGCAGATTTATGCGGCTGAAGGTTC
>Ga0307515_10007798_pt1 | contig 21067 bp, 2 predicted proteins | sample 17_EM_MG_FD_194513 | JGI IMG/M metagenome (GOLD analysis project Ga0307515, IMG submission 194513) | Populus trichocarpa ectomycorrhiza microbial communities from riparian zone in the Pacific Northwest, United States - 17_EM | ecosystem: Host-associated > Plants > Roots > Unclassified | place...
GCTTTCCTACTGATTGATTACGACTGACGACCGACCGACCGACCGACCGACCGACCGACAGACAGACAGACAGCATTGTGACTTCCTATCTGAGAGGGACCGCGTCCACCACCACATTACTACAAGGAAAGAACTATCTAGAGTAGGGACTATAGTCCTTTAAATACATAACCGTACTTTTAGAAAACCCTCCTTATACGTAAGGTATGCGTACTCTATTTACTTTATCGCAAATTATATAGATTATACAGATTATATAGATTATATTATATAACTTAGTTACCATTCCTTATTATATAGTTTTACCGGCTCTATTTTAGACCGTACCTATATTAACTAACTAGCTTCTTCTAACTCCTCTCTAAGTAGTTATAATATTATACTTAAAGCGTCCGTAATACCATCTCCCTCCTCTTTATCTTCGTCCTTAAAGATTTTAAATATCTCTAAGTTATTTACTAAAGGTATAATATCCATCTAATTAATTTAGTTAATATTGTTACTTATTATACCTAAAGTAATTTCTTTTTCTTCTATAGTTTAACGTACTCGCACTATTACTGCTATACTATTACTAGGTAAAATAATACTATCTTTATATTCTCGTTATATAAAAAAGGGGTTAGTTTACGTTGCGCTAGTAAGCCCTTTATTTTAGTAACCTTCCTTTTATTTAGAGTGTACTAAAGCAAATATTTATTTATCCTATAACGTTTACTCTATTTCTAACGCTAAGTATATACGTTTTATAACTTTTAATAGTCTCTAAGTTCCCTAAGTAATTTATTATAGGGTTTTATATTTAATTTACTACTATAAAGCTTAATAGTAAGCTCTTAAGCGCTCTTAATAAATTATATTAATCGCGAAAGGCGGAATAAAAGGCTATGGCTGCTTAATAGCGTGCCCTTAAAACTCGTCTTCTAGCCTTTACTTATTTTCTACGTCTTAAACAGGTTTGTAAAAAGGTTTATTTTAAGGAGTAGAAACTTATAAAATAAGGTCTGCAGGAACTGGGTAATAAGAGAACTAACTCTCTTCCTATAAAGGGAATAACTCTAAGTAGTTCGGCAGTCGCTCTTCCTAGGTCCCCCTTAGGTAACTTATTTTTTAGCGATCCTTCTTTATTAATATTACCTAACCTATTTTCTTCCAATACTCCTATACCTTTCCTATAGCGTTCTTTAAATTTTTTAGTAGCTCCTAGGTAGTCTTGTTATAGCCTATCCACTTTACCTTATACTATATTTTATCATTAACGTCCTTATAACTAACGATCTTTAAAACTTACTATTTGTCTTCTTTTCGCCCTTTATACGTGTCTGCTTTATAAACTAGTAGCTTAATATTTCTATATACTGGCTTTAGCATTACAATATACTATATAGGGTAGATTCTTATTCTAGCTGGTAAGTTTAACTTAAATATAACTGGTAAAATCCTTTAAATAATTTTAAAAGGTCCTAGTCTAATATAGTCTAACTTCTTACTTAGTCGTCAACTCTTGAAATTTTTGTGTAGTAGCTATACTTTATCTCCCTCCTTAAGATCTAGTCCCTTAGATCTCTTAGCGTTATAGTATTTTTTTATCCTTTACTATACTACTTTTGCTATTTCCGTAAAGTTCTTATAAAGATTTATTAATATCTCTATTCTTTACTTTACTATACTACTTATCTTTTTTACTTAATATAGTGATAATAATGTCCTTAGCTCGTATCTATAATTCGCCTTAAATAGTAAAGTACCTATTCCTTTTTAAGGTATTATATTGTATATAAACTATATAATTAGTAATAGTAATACCTAATTATTCTATACGTAATTAATATAGTGCCTTAGATACTACTCTAGTATCTAATTTAGTCTTTCTATTTAACTATCTATCTGCAGATAATATGCGGTAAAAGTTACTGCTCTAACTCCTTACTCCGCTAAGAATACCTCCTAAAATACTGCTATAAATTTTAGATATCTATCTAATATAATTTTACTTAATACTCTATATCTTATAAATACTTCTTTAATATAGATTTTAGCGACATCTTCTGCTAATATTTCTTCTATATACGCTATAAAGTATCCCTACTTTATAAACTTGTCCACTATTACTAAGATTATGTTATAATTTTACCCTATAATAGGATCTCTTAATTTTAGTAACTTAATAATAAAGTCCTATAATATAACCTCCTATAGTCTTTTTAGTATTTTAATAGGTTATAGCCCTCTATATAGCTTATGCCTTATTAGTTTATTCCTTTAGCAATTTAGATACTCTTTAATGACCTTCCTAGCTATCCTTTAGATTCCATTAATAATATACTCCTCTTAAAGTCTTAATACTAAGCCCGTAGCTCTATTATATCCTTAAGTTAGTTCCTTATAGAAATCTTCTATAAAGTGCTTTACTATACTTCTTAGGATATACTTTACTTCTTAGTTTTCGTATATATCCGTTTATAGATCTTTTAGCTATATTTTTAGAATTTTCTATACCTAAAAGCTTTCTAGTAACTTATAAATTCTATTTAACTTATTTTCCTAAGTTGCTGCGATCTTTAAATAATTGTATTTAATTAACCTATCTATATCTTTTTGCAGTAAAGCCCCTAATGGCTTTTTATTATTTTGTAGTTTAGCCTTTTAACTTAACACATTGGCCCGTATATTGTCTATACCCGTAATATACTAAATCTTAAAATAATATTCTATAAGCATCTCTGCCTATTTAACCTATCTTTAGTTAAGTTCCTTTATTATTAGGAATCCTATTAGGTTTTAATAATCCATTTTAACTATAAATAGTTTCTCCGTGCCTTATAAAAATGCTCTCTATTTCTTTAATACTATAACTATACCTAATAACTCCTTATTATAGATGTTATAGTTTAACTCTAGTGGTATTATTTTTTAACTATAGTATACTACTAGGTGCTATTTATCTGGATACTTTTATATAAAATATACCCCTAGTATAAAGTCTAATATATCTATTTCTATAACTATCTTTAGTCCTAATTAATAGATCTTAAGAACTAGCTCCTAGGTAAACAACTCTTTAACTCTCTTAAATAGTTTTTATTATTCCTTCCCCTATACCTACGGTTCTTCTTTTTTTGTTAGTTGTATAAATAGCTTAATATTCTTTAATTATTGCGCTATAAACCTTCTACAGTAATTGCAAAACCCTAAAAATAATCTTAACTGTATAACATTCTCTAGTTCTTACTAATTTACTATAGCCTTAATCTTCCTTAGATCTATACTAAATTAGCTTAGTTTAATAATAAATTTAATAAAATTGGTCTTCCTAGTAAAGAACTCGCATTTCTTAATTGCTACTAGTATCTATTCTTCTTATAGTCTCTTTAAAACCCATTTAACGTGTTCTCCATATTCTTCCTTAGTTATTAAATAGATAATAATATCGTTAAGGTATACCATAATAAATTTATCCAAGTATTCTCCTAATACATTATTAATTTGCTTTTAGAACATTGCTAACGCGTTTATAAGCCTAAATTATATAACCAATAGTTTATATAGTCCTTTTTTTTAACTTAAAAGCTGCCTTCTATTTATCGCCTTTCTTACTCCTAATCTAATAGTACGCCTATCTTAGATCTATCTTTATAAAGATTTGCATATTACCTATCCTATCTTAAATTTTGCTAATTAAGGGTAAAGGATACCTATCCTTTCTAGTAATGCTATTTAACTATTTATAGTTAATATACAGCCTTAGTTTGCCATTCTTCTTTAGTATAAATAGTACTGGATAACCCGCTAATAATTGTAATAGTCTAATATATTCCTTTTATAAGTTCTCCTAAATAAACTCTTTAAGTACTTTACCTTCTTTTTTAGTAAGCTTATAGATTGGAAAGAACCTTAAACTTATTCCTAGTTCTAATTCTATTTTATAGTCCCATACTATATACTTTAATAGCTTTTTACTTTCTAGTAACTATAGTTTCTTACTATACTTATAGTATCTCTTTAGTATATAGCTTAGCCCTTTTTCTGTTTCTTTATAGGTCGCTCCTACTTAGTACTATACTATCTTAGCTTGTTATTACATCCTACGGCGTTAAGTATTCTTAATATTAACCTGACCTATAACCTAATTAATCTTTAGATTATATTCCTATAATTAAGGCATCCCTAATACTGCCTTATTATTCCCTAATAGTAATATATTAAAAGATATCTTAATTTATCTTCCTTTAATGGTTAACTAAATAGGTCCTGTTTTAAGATTAATAATACCTCCTTTATAGGCTATTAAATCTCCTAAAATTGTTACTAATAGGTAAGGATATTCCTTTTTCCTATATAGTAACCCTATTTTTTTTAACTACTATTAGCGAGATATGATACCTTAACCCTTACGGCGCTTTATAGAAAGTTAATTAGGTTCTTCCCCTTAGTTTTAACTTCTCTATTCTTCTCCTTCTTCCTTATAAAGCACCCTCTTAGTCTTATAAACTTCTAATAAATATCTTCTAACCTTAATGTTTTACTTTTGGTACTTATATATACCTCACCTTCCTAACTATAGTCCTATTCAGCAAGCCTGCCATAGATACGTTATTTACTTATTATAATAACTAAGTATCTTATAGAGCGGACGGGTTATTTTATTACCCATATATAAACAATTGTGGATATTTGCTAACGAGTAAAAGGATAATATTTATGTAAGTAAGCAAATGCTCTTAGTTAAAATCTTATCTAATTTATTATTAAGGGAGTATCTTAATATATATTATAAGCCCTATAAATGCGGGGGCTGTAAGTATAGCTTTTTAAGGTTATTTTATCTTAAAAAGCACCAAAACGGGCATCCTAAGTAGCATTTTAGTTGCTAATATAAGAGATATAAGTGCCTAAGGATAAAGCGCGTTAAGGGGTACCGCCATAATTTATTAGCTCCTACTACCTATAGCGCCTAAAGACGTTCTTAGAAGAAATTAAGTTCTAGAACACCAGTACTAGAAATAAAAGGTTTTGACACTAATACTATAAGTTAGGTAGATCTGCACTCCTATATTACCTTTAGTATCTATATAAATAGCTAATAATAGTTATAACAGTTAAGCCCAAAGCCCTCTATCTTACCCCTTCCCTATATAAAGAGCGCTCTTAGACCTTAAAAATTGATAATTTATATAGTATGGCCCTTTAGAGAGAGTATAAAGGTAACTAAGTCTGTATTAGACCTCCTAATACTACTACTAGCTTAATAAGTCTAATCTCCTTTCTAGAAATACCTAGTACTACCTATTAAAGCCCTAGTATAGAGACTACCGCATAATAGTATAACTACAGGTATATACAATGCACGGCCTAATATAAAAGTTCCGTAAATTATAATTAATAGGGTGGCAAGTTTTCTACCTTCGCCGTTCCTCTTAGTGTATAGTTTATAAATAATAGCCGAATATAAAGTCTTATACTAGAATTACTTCCATTCTTAGGTACCAATTTTATATAAAAATAGCTTTAACCTAGCTATATACCTACACCTACTATAACTCGCAGTAAGGATAATAAGTATATCTTACTATCTAGAAAGCCCTTTACCAGAAGTTACTTAGGCTTATTATTTATTCGTGGAATTTCTAGCTAAAGACCTAAGAAAGAAACTAGATAAAGTTCCTAAACAAGCTATAGACCTATAGGTAGCCTTAATACTCCTCTATTTAGAAATTTTTAAAAAAAGTTACTTAATCTACGCATTCTAGGAGCGTTCTACAGCTTATCTAGCGCTAAACTAGGTTATTAAAATAGCGATCAAGGCTATAGATACAATACCCACTTTTAAGAGTAATAATTTAGATAAGTAATAGAACTAATAGATTATAAAAGAATCAGCTTCTTAACTAGTCTTTAGGGCCTTTATATTTAACTCCGCGGCCATTAAAAACGGACTCTGCACCTATACGTGGTGACGGCTACAAACCTAAGTCTTTAAAGTTTAGACTTAGAGCTAACGCAAAGACGTCATATAGCGTGCGATACGACCTAGTAGTAGTAGTGGGTATTATAGGCAGTGGTGAAAAGTTTTTACATAGGATGGTGAGATCTTAAAAACTACTACTAAGTGCCCCTTACGAATAACAGCAACACTATTCTCCTATTAAGGTACCTATACAATCTAATATAGATACGCGGCATTCAATAACATCCCCCGACCCCTAGTAAAGAGTATTAACGACCTCTTATGTTAATAAACGAGCGATTGTAAATAAACGAGCAATAAGCAAATATACGGCCCCTCCTAACCCTTAGGGCGATCGCCCGCGGAGCATACGGTTACTTACTACTAACTATTAAATACTACCTAGCAGCCTAGATAATACCGTACAGTTTTCCTATCTCCTCTTAAGGAGTGGTAACCCTTAGCGAGGGCCTAGTAACTAGGGCCTAGGTATAAAAGATACTTAGGCACACACGTCCCGCTCGCCTTTTAGTATAGTGGTAGTTTATAAATAAATCCCCCTTACGCCTTCAATAGGCCTTAGGGGGGGGAAGGCATGGCGTATATAGTAATAGTTAATAAGAGATAGCATATAGGGGGTGGTTAAAATACGGAACATAACCATAAGTATATAGTAATTAAACGGCAAGGCCTAGCTAGGATGTAGTAAACCCTAGCTAGGATAAGCTAGAGAAGGAAGCAGTGGTTTTTAAGAAGTTCGAACATCTAAGGAGGACAGGACGTAGCCGTAGGCCCGTAGGGCCGCCGCTATAGACGGACATGGCAAACCGGGGTTTTTTATCCTACTAAGGTGGCTTATAGGGTTTTTCCTCCCCTAAACTGCAGGGTTTTCTTCCTATAAATTATAAGTTTTCCCCCTATAACGGAGTAGTCTGCGTGGGCCTAGATAGGATCCGTATCAGACATTAATTAAGAATTACTACTATTTAACTCCGCCAACGCTATTATATTTAATTATCCTACTATTATACGTTACGATTACTTATGTTTAGGGGGACTACCGCTTCCTAATAATAGACTTTAGCTTATAATAAACAGTTCGGAGTTTATAAAGAGACGTATATTACCTTCCAACATCCATCCTATATTATTTTAGGGGGGTTTTTAAAACTTATTTAATAGTAAACCTATCACCATATAGTACTTTAGCTATATAATTTTAATAGTCAGCCTTTTTAGCAAAGGTAGGTTTAATAGCCAATACAACTCTAAGCTTAGGCTCGCCTTAAACTCTTAGAATCGTTTTATCCAGTCTATCCCTAAATTAAAAAACTTATATAGCGTATAAGTATTACTTACTCTATATTACATAGCTTAGATAGATATATATTTAACACTCTACCGCCCTTATACAACCTTTTACGCTTTAAAATTCTTAGTTAGTATATTTTAGCGGTCCTTTACTCTAGCTTACACCCTAAAAGATAATTTTTTACTTAACCGACTATTGGGACTTTATATAGCAGTGTTAATTACACGGACATTTATGTCTGCCCTTAAAAAGCTAGTTATAATTATAATAATTAAGAATAAAGAAGACCAAATTTAGGAATTTTTTAAATAGGTAGGTAGTATTAAGGATCTAGATAAGTTATAGTAAGCTAATTAGAACGCATATCTCTAAATACTAAATTTAGTATCTAGCGGTACATAATAAAATCTGCTATATTTATAGCTTAACCCTCTAAAACTATGCCTAATAGTTATAAAGTACCATTTACCCGGAAGGTATATAATAGGAAACCCTTATAAATGTTGCTTAATTAAGGGTTTTCCTTATTAGAGGAAGAAGTATTTATTAAGGCTAAGCTTCCTAGTTGTTGCTATAGCTAGAGATTAAAGTAGGCATCTAGATGTTAGTAACGGAGTTATAAAAGGGTAATATATAATTATAATTTACCTACTTTATAAGATACTGGAGCAATAGTTTACAATTTAAGTTAAGAAAATTAGGACTTGCTTTCTTCTATAGATAGGTCTATTTATAGGCCCCCTATACACCAATGCTCTATAATTATTACAACTTCTAAACAACTATAATTTGTGTTTAGATTTACTGTTATATCTATTTATTTCTTAAGATACTTTTACAATTCCGTAATAACTACACAGTAAGCCTAAGATTAGTAGCGCTAATATTATTCACTAAAGTAACCCTCGTGTGGGGTTAACGCAGTACTACATACTTTAAACTTCTTATATAAATTAATAGGTACACACATCCTTTTTTAAAGCGCCTTTAAAAATACGGTTAGAACCTAGTAAAAAGAGGAAGTAAAGTTAAATAGAGCGATTTTATATAGGGATAAGGAAACGCCATTACTATAGTAATAATGCGTTAGCGGAAATGTAGCATAGTTAACTCTAACGCTATCTCTTAGTACACCCTTTTAAATCTACTTATCCTAGCCTTTCCCTTTGTCCTTAATAATATATAATGCAGATTCCGTAGGGTAACCCTAATCTATACTACAGCTGCAGTCTTTATAAACTTTAACTGTCTATTATATACCTGCCTATTTTATACTAATAGATCTTGCAGTCAATTTACGTATATACTATTTTATAGTCCTCTTATTAGAGCACAGCGGCCTATTTTATCGCAATATCCTACTTCTTCATTTTACTATTATACTATATATAATTACACCCAGGTTTTCTATAAGTGTACATACGGTAAGAGCTTAATGTATAAAGTACTACGAGACGTAAAAAAGATACCTAGTAAATATAGTTGCAATATAAGGAAAGCTATTATTATGTTATATATAGCTAACACTCTATTCTAGCAAATACCAGCTTAATAAAAACTGCGGTAAGTTAACTATCTACTTTAAAGACTAAGGCTAATATAATAATTTCTAAGTAATTATAAAGACACGCCCTTAAAATTAAAGCCATAGGAGGGTTAAGTTGGTAGTTTGGGAATTAAGGGACGTTTATCTATTATTAAAATATAAAAGGTATATACGTATTTACCTAATATAGAAAAAGATATTATAAACATTTGGAGTAAGTTATATATTATTAGTATTCGTCTGTTTAATATTAGCATTCAATATAGCTTAGAGGGATTAAGAGCTATAGTGGCGTAGCTTTAATGTAGGCGAAGGGGTTAGATAACTAGTGGTGGCGAAGACCTTAGCTAAGCCTAGCTTAAATCCCGCGGCTTTTAGCGTACTAGGATCTATATTAAGCTGCCTTATTATTAGGTTAAAAGGCATATAAAGACTAAAAGCTAGTATTAGAGAAAGGGGGTCTGTAGGATTAAAGTATTATAATCTTCGCTAGTATATCGTACTAGTTATGCCTTTATAAAGCCCGTATTAAATAGCAGTAGGTTAATTAAGGCCATAATAGCGTAGATTTTAGGATAGATAAACCCAGACAGTATAATCTAGAAGACATAATCTTTACCTCCTAAGCAATATAAGGTAAATTTGCGTAAAGTCTCTAGGTCCTAATTAACTCGACTAATAAAGGTAATATAGGCCTAAAGAGGCGGATTAACCTACTAGAGTTAGGTATTAATGGCCCTATAGATAATACCTTACTTTAAACAAATAATATATAATTAGGATAAATCTAAAATTATTAGTCCCGCCGATTATAGTTTAGCGTATAAGGGCGCTAGCCGGCTTAGCGTTCTATTAGTTATATTCCGCCATTTCGCTTCTAACCTAGCGGCTATATAAATAAGCTATAAGCCCCTTTAATTTCACTAACTATAGCTAGCCGCTAAAAACCTATAGGCGCCTAAAGAAGACTACGGTCTTTAGCATAATAAGATAAAGGTACGCTCCCTTTACTAGTTTATAGTAGCAGTCCAATCTAATCCTTTATAGAAAAACGGCCTTAAGGCATTAAGAAAGAAGAACTATAACGAGTCTAAAGAAGCGTACGCCTTAAAGGCATCTTATAGCTTTAAAAAAGTAAGAATAAAAAGCCTATATAGAAATACTCATCCTTTTTAACAGAGGAGGTACGTCTATATTTGTTTAGTAAACTACTACTTAAGGCTAACTTAACCGCCTGGTTATAGAATTACCCGCCTCCCCTACTATTATAGGGCTAAAAACAACCCCAAGAAGCGGAAACCCTAGAAAATTATATCTTAGTTAAGCGGCCTTAAAAACGTCCTCAATCTTTGCCCGTAGGCCCTTCTTTTAGGTAAATATTTAGTTAAAAGGTAGCTAGCGCTATTAACGCATCTAAGAGAAGTTATATTAGATATTAAGTAAGGAAGATATTTGGCTAAAGGAGTTCTTCTAGTAAGACGATTAAAATAACAGTATATTATACTTATTTGCGAGGAAAACACCTTTTCTTCGCCGTAAATAGTTAGACTCTAGCTTTATTATTTTTACAACTTTAAGCAACTAAAGGCTAAGAGAGAAAAAAAGTACTATATATAACAATCTAGGCTATAAAACTATGCTTTAGACCCTAGGCGGGTTTTATATAAATAATTATAAGCTAGGTATCTTGGATAAAAGTAAGAGCCTCTATTATAAATTACTTAAAAAGAAGTATATACTTCTAGAAAATATGGTATTCTACTATAGGGCATTTAATAAAGCTTATTAGAAACTGCGAGGCAAGAATAAAGTAAGGATTATTTAAGATATTAGTTAACTGCTTATTCCCTCTATAGAAACCCTTACTACACTTAGCAATAAACGCTTTAACATTTTAGCCAAAAGTATTAATAAGGGCTAGAACAATTCTATACCTATAATAAAACCTTAGCTATAGCTAGATTACACTACTGGCTTCGGGCGATCTACCTTCTTAAATAACTATTTTAGCAAACTTTAACCTATATTAGGCAATCCTTTATACGTATTATATTTTATAGCCACTTACTATATACACTTTCTATTTCTAATAAGTGAAGTAAAATATAGCACTACGGGACTTAAGATTGTAGATTAATAAAACGTATATAGCATAAAACTTATAATAAGAGGTATTATTAAACCTTTTAAATTAGTAAAGAGGGAGAATAAACTCTATAGGGAAATTTTAACTTTTTTAATTTCTTATAATTACCGAACAGTACGGCTATATAGCTACTACCCTATTATTAATAGAATTAAGTTTATAACTTACTGTCATCTAATTTACACCTTTAATATCTTACTACTTAGCAGTAAGGAGAGATGGACAAAATATAATTTCATGGTAAAGGCTTATATTAAGTCGCTTACTCTTCTAAAGAAGATCTATTCCGTTATTAATAAGTTACCATCTAACTTTAATCTTAAATACTCTTAATAATTTAAGCTACAACCATCGGAGCACTTTAGACTTTCGCAGCAATCTAAAAACCAGATCTTAATACTAGGAAAATAAAATAGTAAGTTAAGCTACGCTAACTTATAACTAATTACTCTGGAAATATTAACATAAATAGCCTCTAAAAAGCAGAAGAAGGGACCTAATACTACAGCTAGAAGATTAGTAGGATAAAGCTTTAGAATAGAGGGCAAAGCTATTATATAAGTTGCGTCTCCTAAACAGCGCTTAAGGGGGTCTATTTCGGGCCACCTTTATCTAGTAACTATAAAAAGCTAAGGGCGGTAAGGAAGGTAATAATGTTAATAAAACGCTGTGCCATAAGCCTATAGTAGTAGAATTAACCTCGGTAGGGAAGCCCTAATATCCCTCCCTATGTTATAAGACACCCTCTATACCAAGATATATAAGGGGTACTTTAACTTTAAGCAACTTAGTTTCTTCACATATATTAATATTTGCCATAGTTCTATAGTTATAAGTTATATACTATAGCTATTTATAAATATCTAAGACCCCTCCTACCTAAAAATTACGTTTATATTATTACCTTTACGCTTAAGTTATAAAGAACCTTTTTTTCGCGTATAATAGTGTTCCTTCGCTGCAGCACTTATACTGTTTTGGCTATATAATTACCTACTACCACCTTTAAAATTATCTAGAAACCGTTAGCTAAGATAGGAAAAAGATAACGCCACTAGTTAAAAGAGGATTAGTAGTATATACAGTGCGGAATTTAAAGTTAGAAATAGCGGCAGTTTGGGGCTCCTACTAAGGAAGGGGGTTTAATAGCCCCCCCTAGATAGGGCTGGTAATAACATTAAAGTTAGAGCAGGTTATATAGTACTTATCTTTCCCATTAGGCAACCCTAGAACACCTAGCTTTGTTAGCCACTACTATACCTAGTATAATATATACGTAAAACCTGTCTCTAAATCCGTAGGGATAATAAGGTTGGTCTTATACCACTATTTATTAGCAGACTTAGGCTAGCCAGGAACAGAGTTAGGAAACTTATTTTAGCGTACGGTAGAGATAGTGCTACTATTAATTTAATAGCATCTATTATCGTTAAAGTTCTAAGCGGTTAAGAGTCTCCCTCTTTAGTTACTGCTAGTGCTATCTACAGTCCACTATAAAACGTCTATTAATATTTTATAATCGCTTAGCTAGGTAGTTCCGAAAATAAAGACCGTACTAGCCGCTCTTAGCTTACCCAGCTAGTTTTACGGTAGCGTAATATAGCCGTTTTTAAGATATTTTATAGCGACGTAAGCCCCTAATATAACCTAAAGTTATAAAAAATTCGCCGTTTAGTTGGCGGTCCTCTATATTAGAGTATATAAAAGATCTAAACCATCTACTTTAATCCTATTTAAGGCTAATAGTAGTAAGAGATAAGTTATTATATTATTATTAAAACCAGAAATAGTGCGAGAGACATATCTATAAGGGTAACTATTAGTCCCTATTACGGACGCTTTAAGTACAATATTACGACTACTTAGAGAAGAGTTAGAAGAAGCTAGTTAGTTAATACAGGCACGGTCCAGAATAGAGCCGGTAGAACTATATAATGAGGAATAGTAACTAAGTCACGTAATATAATCTATATAATGTATACAATTTATATAATCCGTAATAGAGTAGATAGATTATACGTACCTTATATACAAGGAGGGTTTCCTAGAAGTACGGTTGTGTATTTAAAGGACCACAGTCCCTACTCTAGATAGTTCTTTCCTTATAGTAATTCTTAGAATATAATTGGAGTTAATCTATTAGGCAACCACTCCACTAGTTATTATTATGTTATTAACTTACTTATAATACCTATATACCTAGCCCAATAATAAGCCTATTGTAGTTCTTACTATAAGGTTCCGTTACACAATTACTACCTAGTTATAGTTTTAATAAGTCGAATAATATACTACCAAAAGCAGCCACTATAACGCCATCGACGGCGGCAACTACTTTAAGGTTAGAAGGCGACACTAGTATAGCAGATACTAACTCGCAATAACCTATAACGGTTAAATAACTATAAGAGATAGTTAACTAGTTAATAGAGAATAATACGACGCTTAAATAAAGGATTAATAGAATAGGAGCAGCAAAGGTTAAGTTACTATTAATTAAAAGATTCTTAGGAAAGAGATTAAAGCTTAAAGGATTCCTTATATAAATACACTTTAAGGTTATATAGGAAGGAGTAAAGCTAGCAATACCTATAGATCGAATATCCTATATAGGACTATTCCTATTAGGAAGAGCACTTAAATAGTTTAAGCTTTACCTTATAGAAATATAGGTAAATAAAATAACGACTACTAACTAAGAGGTATAGTAAGTTAGGAAGAATTTATAGAGCGACTTATATAAATATTCGGAGATCTAGAGGCAGTAACTATAGCGGAAAGAAAACTCTAAGATATTACGTAATAAACTTTAGCAATTAAGTATACAATGTAGTTCTAAACGCTAGCTATATAAGTTAAGTGGAATAATAAGGCGCTTATAGTACAGTATAAATAGGGACTTAAGGCTAAAGTCTAGGACGTAATTATTCTAATAGAAGATGCGGACACCCTAAGGAAGTTAATAGATTAAGTAATAAAGATTAATAATAGGATCTACTAAAGGGAACAGACTAAGAGAGGTTAGGATAGAGTTCTATAATTATATAAGACGTAGAGTACGCAATAACTAAAGCTAAGTTAAAAACTATAGTATAGCGTAAAGCTAATAGACCTAAGTGGTACTAAAGAAACCTATAAGAGATAGAGTAAGAAATTATAAAAACCTAAAGGTTAAGGATTTAGTAATTACAGGACTAAGGAGTAAAGGCTAAACTAGGGATCTTAGCAGTAGAAGACGTTTAGGTGGACTCTATAGCAAAGTTAATAGTTTAAAAACGGAGCTTATATAAATTATAGAAAACAAGATCACTTTATAAGGGATTGTAAAAATGGTTAGAGTTACTATATAATAAAGGGAACTAGACTAATAGTAGATAATATATATATATAGAGAAATAATAGTATACTATAAGGAACAAAAGAGTGTTTAATTAGAAGTTTTGCGTTTTATTATAATAACGCATACTAAATTTATAAAGACGCTAAATATAGCGTAAGCTATTAGCCATAAAAGCTAGAGTTAAGAGGACTTAGAAGAACTAGAGAGTTAGATAATAAAATAAAATAAACTTTATAAGCTAAATTAGAATATTACAGTAACATGCGGACAATAATTAGTAATAATAATAATAGAATTAGAGTATTTATTAATTAATAGTAATAAGGATAATAAAGAAACTAATTAGGGGTATCTAAACCTTAATAACGTAATTATAGAAGTAAAGACTAAGACCGCTATAGAGTAAGGTTTAATAACGGGCATTATAACACCATTAGATACGGCATCTATTACTTTATAAGATAGAAGGAGAAGTATTTAAAAGGGATTAAGCAAGTAGACGGCTGCTAGTACTAGCTTACCACTTAATAAAGGCAATTAAGATAAGATAAGAGAAATCTAAGATTCTAAAAATAGGATAGGAACAGCTTAAGGACCTATAACGGATAATAACTAATAGAGTAGAGCAGTAGCTTAGTTTAAAGATATACGAATAAGCTTAGGATAGAGATTTCTAGAGGTATAAGATTCTTAAAACGAGATAAGTAAGATTTAAGACTCTTAAGATAAGATAAGAATACTACGGACGCCTAGTTAGACTAAGGCGGGAGTAAAGCTTAAGTTAGAAGCGAGTTTAGGATTAAAGAATTTAAGGGACTAGGAATTTAGAGTATAAATAAGGACACCTATAAATAGGAAGCGTAAAGCTTTATTATAGATTAGAGAATCTACAATATAAATAGCAGTTAAACTAGGAGATAAATATATAGACTTAGAGGACCTACTAAGTAAACTAGGGGTTTAGCTTAAAGATTAAAAGTTTAATACGTAGATTAAGAAGTAGGAAGACTTTAAGGATCTACTTATAAGATGTAAAAAGAGAGAAACTATAGTAGAATTTAGAGTAAGAATTGCTGTATGGCAAGAATAGAAACTAGATAAGAGATTTAGTATATTAGGACGTATAAGGGACAAAGCACCTATATAAAGAGTTACTAATAGACCTAAGATAGGCACACTAAGAGCTAAGTGGCTTATTAAACTAGAATAAGAAGAGGATTTAGGGATTTTAACTAGATTTAAGGAGTAATATATAAAGGGCTATTACAATACAGTAATAAGAAGATACTTCCTTATGGATAAGCTATATATACTTAAAGGGCTGTACTAAAAGTGGTATAGGCAACGATATAACGATAAGTAGGAAGATTTCTATATATAGTTAGATAAAAAAGTTATCCAGAACTACCTAATTATAGAAAAGGCTATAACCCATATTAAAGGAGCCTTAATTATAACGTTAAAGGATTTAGAGGAGTAATTAGAGGACTAGAGAAGTAAAAGATAAATTTTAGTACCTGCAAATAAAGTCGCAACGCTTAGATTAATACAAAAAAGGTTTAAACTTAAGAATAAAGACGAGCTAAAAGTTAACTTAAGATACTAAGTATATTATATACTATTATAGATAGTATATATAAATAATACGTGTAATATATATAGAGCACTAAAAGACAAAAACCAGAAATATCTAGTGAGGATATATTAGTTAGCAGATAAGGCGAAATATTAAAACGCTAAGTATATATATGGTTAGTACTTAATAGAAGTTTAAAAATAAGGGGACTTAATACTTTAACTAGGAAGATTCCTTACGGAAGAATGCCTAGATAAATAACAATAGTAGGAATGTCTAAAGAATACCTATCTATAGTATATTAAAGATAAAAAGCGAACTAAGTATTAGCCTAAAATAGACTAAGTATAAATAGGATCTAGTAGCTAATAGTTAGGAAAAGTAGAGGCCTATAGGACTAGAGGGAACCAGTAATAGAGCCTTAAACCCTTAAAGGAATTTAAAAACAACACCTAAATTTATAAATTAAGTGGCAAAATTAACAGTTTAAGGCATTAATAGATAGTGGAGTAATAAAGAACTATATCTCGCTAATAGTAGTTAAAAGAATAGGGTTACTACATAGGAAAAAGGAATGTTCTTACCTATTAATAATAATTTTAGGAGATCTGATAGCCTATAGGGAAGGTATTATTAATCTTAAAATAGGACCTATTTAGTTAACTATTAAAGGGAGATAAGTTAAAATGTCTTTTAATATATTACTATTAGGGAATAATAAGGCAGTATTAGGAATGCCTTAGTTACAGGAATATAATCTAAAGATTAATTAGGTTATAGGTTAGGTTAATATTAAAAATACTTAACGCTATAAGATGCGATAATAAGCTAAGTTAGTATAGTACTAAGTAGGAGCAACCTATAAGGAAATAGAAAAAGGACTAAGTTATATACTAAAGAGATACCACAAATACGGTAAAAAACTATAGTCGCTAGAAAGCGAAAAGCTATTAGAATATACAGTATAGGACTATAAGATAGAATTAGAACTAGAAATAAGTCTAAGGTTCTTTCTAATCTATAAGCTTACTAAAGAAGAAGGTAGAGTACTTAAAGAGTTTATTTAGAAGAACTTATAAAAGGGATATATTAAACTATCGCAATTATTAGCGGGTTATTTAGTATAATTTGTACTAAAGAAGAATAGTAAACTAAGGCTGTGTATTAACTATAGATAGTTAAACAGCATTACTAGAAAGGATAGATATCCTTTACCCTTAATTAGCAAAATCTAGGATAGGATAGGCAATGCGTAAATCTTTACAAAGATAGATCTAAGATAGGCGTACTATTAGATTAGAATTAAGGAAGGCAATAAATAGAAGGCAGCCTTTAGGTTAAAGGAAGGACTATATAAACTATTAGTTATGCAATTCGGGCTTATAAACACACTAGTAATGTTCTAAAAGCGTATTAATAATATATTAGGAGAGTACTTAGATAAGTTTATTATAGTATATTTTAATATTATTATTATCTACTTAATAATTAAGGAAGAATATGGAGAATACGTTAAATGGGTCTTAAAGAGACTATAAGAAGAATAGATGCTAGTAGCAATTAAGAAATACAAGTTCTTTACTAGAAAGACCGATTTTATTAAATTTATTATTAAACTAGGCTAACTTAGTATAGATCTAAAGAAGATTAAGGCTATAGTGAATTAGTAAGAACTAGAGAATATTATATAGTTAAGATTATTCTTAGGGTTTTGCAATTACTATAAAAGGTTTATAGCGTAATAATTAAAGGATATTAAACTATTTACGTAATTAATAAAGAAAGAAAGAAGAACTATAAGTATAGGGGAAGAAATAATAAAAACTATTTAAAAAAGTTAAAGGGTTATTTACCTAGGAGCCAGTTCTTAAAATCTATTAACTAGGTCTAGAGACGGTTATAAAGACAAATATATTAAACTTTATATTAGGGGTATACTTTATATAGAAATATTTAGACGGATAGTACTTAGTAGTATACTATAGTTGGAAAATAACACTACTAGAGTTAAACTATAACATTTATAATAAGGAGTTATTAGGTATAATTATAGTATTAAAGGAATAAAGAGCATTCTTATAAGGTATAGAGAAACTATTTATAATTAAGACGGATTATAAGAACTTAATAGGATTCCTAATAATAAAGGAACTTAACTAAAAACAGGTTAGATAGGTAGAGATATTTATAAAATACTATTTTAAAATTTAGTATACTAAGGGTATAGATAATACGCGGGCTAATGCGTTAAGTTAAAAGGCTAAACTATAAAATAATAAAAAGCCATTAAGGGCTTTACTGCGAAAAGATATAAATAGGTTAATTAAATATAATTATCTAAAGATCGCAGCAACTTAGGAAAATAAGTTAGATCGAATTTATAAGTTACTAAAAAGCTTTTAGGTATAGAAAATTCTAAAAGTATAGCTAGAAGATCTATAAACGAATATATATAAAAACTAAAAAGTAAAGTATATCCTAAAAAGCATAGTAGAGTACTTTATAGAAGATTTCTATAAGGGACTAACTTAAGGATATAATAGAGCTATAGGATTAGTATTAAGACTCTAAGAGGAGTATATTATTAATAGAATCTAAAAAATAGCTAGGAGGGTTACTAAGGAGTATCTAAATTATTAAAGAAATAAACTAATAAGGCATAAACTATATAGAGGGCTATAACCTATTAAAATACCGAAAAGACTATAGGAGGTCATATTATGGGACTTTATTATTAAGTTACTAAAATTAAGAGATCCTATTATAGGATAAGATTATAACGCGATCTTAATAATAGTGGATAAACTTATAAAGTAGGGATACTTTATAGCGTGTACAGAAGAAATCTTAGCGGAAGATATCGCTAAAATCTATATTAAAGAAGTGTTTGTAAGATATAGAGCACTAAGTAAGATTATATCGGATAGGGATTTAAGATTTATAGTAGTATTTTAGAAGGTATTCTTAGCAGAGTAAGAAGTTTAAGTAGTAACTTCTACTATATATTATCCGCAGACAGACGGTTAAATAAAAAGACTAAATTAGACACTAAAGTAGTATTTAAGGCACTATATTAATTACGCATAGAATAATTAGGTATTATTATTACTAGTTATATAATTTGCATATAATATAACACCTTAAAAAGGAATAGGCACTTTACTATTTAAGGCAAATTATAGATATAAGCTAAGGACATTATTATTACCACATTAAGTAAAGAAGATAAGTAGTATAGTAAAGTAAAGAATAGATATGTTAATAAATCTTTATAAGAACCTTACGGAAATAGTAAAAGTAGTATAGTAAAGGATAAAAAGATACTATAACGCTAAGAGATCTAAGGGACTAGATCTTAAGGAGGGAGATAAAGTATGGCTACTATACAAAAATTTTAAAAGTTAATAACTAAGTAAGAAGTTAGACTACGTTAGACTAGGACCTTTTAAAATCACATAAAGGATTTTACTAATCACGTTTAAGTTAAACCTACTAGCCAAAATAAGAATCTACCCTATATAGTATATTACAATGCTAGAGCTAGTATATAGAAATATTAAGCTGCCGGTTTATAAAGTAGATATATATAAAGGGCAAGAAGAAAACAAATAATAAGTTTTAAAAATCGTTAGTTATAAGGACGTAGATAATAAAATATAGTATAAAGTAAAGTGGATAGGCTATAATAAGACTACCTAGGAATCACTAGAAAATTTAAAGAACGCTATAGGAAAGATACAGGAGTATTAAAAGAGATTAGGTTAGGTAATATTATTAAAAAAGGATTAAAAAAGGAGTTACTTAAGGGGGACCTAGGAGGAACAGCTACTAAACTATTTAGGCTTATTTCCTTTATAGGGGAGTCCGTTCTTTTGTCACTAAGTTCCTATAAACCTTATTCTATAAGCTTCTACTCCTTAAAACAGACCTTTTTATAAACCTATTTAAGATATAGAAGATAAGTAAAGGCCAAAAGACGAGTCTTAAGGGCACGCTGTTAAGTAGCCGCAGCCTTTTACTCCGCCTCTCGCGATTAATATAACTTATTAAAGGCGCTTAAGAGCTTACTATTAAGCTTTATAGCAGTAAATTAAACACAAGACCCTATAATAAATTACTTAGGGAACTTAAAAATTATTAAAAGTTATAGGACGTGTATATTTAGCGTTAGAAATAAAGTAAACATTATAAGATAAATAAATATTTACTTTAGTACACTCTAAATAAGAGGAAGGTTGCCAAGATAAGGGACTTACTAGCGTAATATAAACTAACCTCTTTTTCGCATAATAAGAATACGGAGATGGCATTATTTTACCTAGTAATAGTATAGCAGCAATAGTGCGAGCATATTAAACTGTAGAAGAAAGAGAAATTGCTTTAGGTATAATAAGTAATAATATTAACTAAATTAATTAGACGGATATTACACCTTTAGTTAACAACTTAGAGATATTTAAAATCTTTAAGGATAAAGATAGAGAGGAGGGAGATAGTATTACGGACGCTTTAAATATAATATTATAACTACTTAGAGAAGAGTTAAAAGAAGCTAGTTAGTTAATATAGGCACAGTCTAAAATAGAGCCGGTAGAACTATATAATAAGGAATAGTAACTAAGTTATATAATATAATCTATATAATCTGTATAATCTATATAATCTATAATAAAGTAAATAAAGTATACATACCTTACGTATAAGGAGGGTTTCCTAGGAGTACGGTTATATATTTAAAGGACCATAATCCTTACTCTAAATAGTTCTTTCCTTATAGTAATTTTCAGAATATAATTAGAGTTAATCTATTAGGCAACCACTCCACTAGTTATTATTACGTTGTTGACTTACTTGTAATACCTACACACCTAGCCTAATAACGAGCCCATCGTAGTTCTTACTATAAGGTTCCGTTATAGTCCCTATAAAGATCCCGTTTTTAATAACTATAAGCTGTTTATTCTAAGTATAGATAAAACCTTAGCCGTATAAAAGGGCTATTAAAAGGAGTTAAAGAAGTAAATATATAATATATGGAATACTAAAATATAAGGCTATTTAAATTACTTACAGCAAATATAAAGGCAGAACTGTTGGTATTTAAGCATACCTTATTTATATTACGTTCTATATAGGGTCCATTTCTAGTACCCTAATAGGACCAGTTTTAGCAGCTAAGCCTAAACTATTTATTAATGCT
>Ga0307515_10007799_pt1 | contig 21064 bp, 22 predicted proteins | sample 17_EM_MG_FD_194513 | JGI IMG/M metagenome (GOLD analysis project Ga0307515, IMG submission 194513) | Populus trichocarpa ectomycorrhiza microbial communities from riparian zone in the Pacific Northwest, United States - 17_EM | ecosystem: Host-associated > Plants > Roots > Unclassified | place...
ACGACGGTTCCTCAAGTGTGCCAGACACCTCCAAATACAGTAGCAGAACCAGATGCTCCCATGGCCTCCCTACAGGCCCCGAGCATCAAGCCCGCTGAGCGCGAATCTCTGAGGCTCTCAACGGCGACCAACGACTTGGCCAGATCAAGTAACGAGTGCACTTCACCGGGAGCCCACTCCATCGTGAGCCAACTCTTACCAGCGTCCAGCCTGCTCGAGCGTTCTCCGCTGACCCTTGCTGACCCCTATTAGGAGTCTCCCCAACTCGAAAGCCCTTCAGTAACCACCCCTACCTTACAACATCCACCCATGCCGGTACGAGCTCAGGTTCTCAGGGGTTTCGACTGTGCCTGACTTTACTATGCGCTTTGCCATGCACTTCAGGCACCAAAAATTCGGCTGCCAGAAGAAGGCTTCGATCCCACTTGTGCGTTTTTTTGGACACCCACGCTTGTCTCACCATTGACGCTGACACGGTTATGTAGGGACCAACGAATACGTCTCCTCGCCGATATCGGCGACCCAGGCGAAGGCGTTTCTCCATGCGGCAGAAAGTCCCAAGACCTCGGTGCAGGAAAATCGTCCTCTACTTCACCTATTGGACTCGAAGGCGACTTGGTCGGAAAATTCAGACGCGACGATGCAAGAGACCGAACCCGAACTTCGCCCAACTCCCCCCGGTTTAGGAGGGTGGTTTCGCAGCCTTGGCCGGTGGTTTGGGCACTCGAGGCAAGCAGCAGGCCTCACCCCAGAGGTATGACGGTTGCCCCTGGTTGCGAAGGTTTTCTAACAACGCATTCAAAATAGGTGAAGATCGAATTGGACGATATGCCGGTGGATGAATTCCCCGTATGTCCTGCATCTTCTGATAACAGTACACCCACTGACCCAGGATCCCTTTTATGTGCAGATCATCCCCCACACGAGGTTCGTTGGTCACTCCGGTGTTGAACGGAATCCTCATCAGCTTACGCTCCACACTCCAGTGGCAAGTACAAGCCCCCGTGGCTCTCTCTCGCACCTCTTCACCCATCCGGTCAGTCCATCGTCGCCACCCTCGATGTTTCTGCTTTCGATCACGTCGTCGACGAGCTGTTCACCCCTGCCTTGTCCGACGCGAGCGAGGGAGAGGGTTCCAATGGGCAATATTCTACCTGAAGTCTTGTGTAATCTTCAAAGTACTTGTATTCACCACGAAGTCCATCAACGCTCGGACAATCACTCTCTTGACTGTTCCCAAGCGTAACAATGCTAGTGGGGCGACTTACTGAACCATGTACGGGGCACCATATTCGTTCTCCCATTTGCCCTTTTGTTCCAAGACCTGTAGTTATGGTCTGTTTCATAGAATTTGTACCCATCGGTGTCCGTTTGTTTGTTAGCTCTCCTCTGTTTTGATTGGTGTTTTTGATTTGTTGATAGGAGTCGGTCTTTGTAGCAAATTTTGTTGTTCACAGTGGATTGAATCAGAATGGGTCCTCACAATTAAAGCCTCTGGGGCGAGTCGCATCATGGATTGGACTGTATCTCAAAATGAGCATCCAGACTGGTTCACAGGTAAACAGGGAGGTGCAGTGGTAAGTTATTAAATAACAGGAGGTGGTGTCCGCATCGTTCTGAACCAGGGCCACACTCGCCGCATGTCTGCTGCTGGCGTCTACATGACTTGTGTTGGCCGCGTTTTGTGCTGGGTTCCCATGCTCATGGATGGGTGGGTGACGTAGATGTGAGATATTTCGTACATCATTTATGTATAGCACACGACTAGGTAGGAAAACCATCACGTTTCTTCCCTCCACTTGGTCTTGTGCTGGTCTGGTCCACATTTTGACAAACTATGGTGCATATACTTGTTGACTGCAGAGAACGGTAAAAAGTATACAATGTCTTCAGTGACTAAATCCTGGCAAACTGTTGTGCGATGTAAACGCTGAGTCCATGCTGGTACCTTCACCTCCACATCAGGAGAAACTATACCCTCTCCGATCCGCTGGTATATTCACTCATATGGACACGATCGACAAAGAGTCAAAGTGGTTCAAATCATTTGCCACGTGAGTCCTCTGTGCACAGCCAGCCTGGGCATGACCCGAAGGGGTCATGTGGGGTGCAGAGAAAAGGGCTCGCATATTCGAATTTATGACGTTCGCTGAATATTTGTACCGGGGCCTAGCGTGCACTACCTTAACGTGCACTACCTTTTGCTTGACTGCGGTTCGGTCAACAGGGGCTTGGATTGGGTCACATTCTGTCGCCCTGGTACAAAGAGCCGGGTACATAAGCACCAATATGGGTGAGCGAACTAACATAAGGAACAATGGCTTTGTGCGAGGGTGATAGAGATCAGTGATGCGGAATTGTTCGACCAGCATTTGATAGCAGATCAATGACTGGTTACTTTGTATTTTGTGGAGAAATTTGAGCGTGGCAGAGGTGCAGACAATAAGAACACTCGTATATTCGAATAGTATGTGGGCATACGTGCATACGTGCATACGGGTCTGTTATTTGATCATGATCGTATCTGACCTTCGCTTCTCTGAACTGGAACTTGCTCGCGGCGTGGGGGTAGCTGTGCCATGACTCACGTGTGGCTGGAACATCTGACAAATCGAAGCAACGGCCTCCGAACGAAGCGCCCTGTCGCGGATTCTGTGGATATGCGTCGCACTGTCAAATAGTCAATACATTTGCTTGGACAGGGGGTTGTATGAAGACGAACGCTCTATCAGCATCTAGTTCGTACGTAAACTTGACCAATGACTTCGCATACGGCGGTGCTTCAAGGGCGGGTGATTGAGAGAGGGTTACCTCGACCGTTCCAGGTTGAGCCGCTGGAGGTAAGTTGCAAACAAGGACGCCAGGAGCATGGTAAGACTAAAACTGATTAAGCGACGGTCGGGGCTCTTTAAGCATTGGTATTTGTATCTCACCGTCGAAACGATATTATCGCCGAATCTGGCGAAGAGCGTAGTCGGAGGAAGATTGCCGACAACAAGCACAATCTGCTCGCCTCCGCCGGTTGTTCCGCAGGAAGGACTAAGTAGGGAGATGAAGCTGTCTTCTCCGTTTTTTGCTGCCGTATTCAAAGCCAAATTCTGCGTTGGTGGTTGGACGACCATCGGACTGGTGGATCGCGGAGGATTGAGGGGCACTCTCGATGTGCTTGAGTGGAAATCATTTCCTGACATACCTGCCTCCAACGCGCTTGTCGAGAGTGCCGAGCGACTAGGGGATACGAGCTCTGGGACTGTTCCAGCATTGACTACATCGTGGAGATTAGCAGTGGCAGGGTGTCAAGTAATTGTGAACCGTACCTTGAAATTGGTCTTCTGAAGGTCTTGCAGGAGCGTCCTTCCCCTTCGCCCCACGGGAGGTGACTCTAAGGCAGGTTTCGAGTGCTTTCTGGGCAACGATTTGATCACCGTTTGAAATAATGGCATTTATTCTGCGGGGCGGGATACTGAGCCTGCTTTCCTTGGGACAGAGTGGGCAAATAGTTACCGGTATTCAGAGTCCGCGGATCCATGGTGGATCGAGAGACAGAGGAACCGAAAAGCGACCTCTGCCTTGCCATTTTTCAGGTCGATAATGTCGGATTTGGAAGTGAAATCGACTACTGTGCGCGGTATCAAGGAGTTTCGGGGCTCTCTCAGAGTGCAAGTGCGGCACAAAGAGTCGCGAAGAGTACCCGTCGTAGCACCTATGACTTCGACCCGGAAGTCTAGGGCTTTCTTATCTCCTGTGACAGAGCGCTTGACCGACTTTGTTTGAGGAATGCGGATGCAATCCCACGGAAGATTCATTCCCATAGAGCGGGAACGGATTTCGATGTCGAGGATTATCCGGGTATCGCGACGGTGCTCGACTAGATATCCATCGGTGGGAGCAGGACTCGACATGGTGACGATAAATTCGACACTATATTTGAAGTCAGACAAGGGTCGATGAGATAGAATCGACGCACTCGGGATGGCTAGCAGGGAGAGTACCAGAAGGTAAGCTTAGATAAGGTTGTGTGGGTGAAGAAAGGTAGCGTTGCAAGTTGAGAATGGAGAGCTGAGAGGCGTGCGATTGCGGTTGGGCTTGCGTTCCGGTGGTACTATTTGGGCCAAACAAAAAATCAAGTGCAGATCCTACACCACGTTAAGCTCGTTATTGCGGGTGAGTAAAAGTAAGTTCTGACCATTGGTACCAAAAGAGTTGGATTGGAAACCATATAAGCCATCTGGGCCCATATCGCTGAGGGTGGGCTTTCTGCAGTCCATCTTCTGAAAGGTATACAGCCCCGGTTGGCCCCCTTTGTTGTCTGTCTTATTCCACGTGGGATCCATTGACAGGACCCCGGGATGCCCTCAATTTCATGTGCTACAGGGCGCAAAACCCACCAGGCGGAAGCCTTCTGCTCCTTCTGTAAACGAAAACTAGGCGCTGAACTCCTGGAAGACGAAAAGCACATATGGCTAGACTGTGACAAGAAGCAGCATGGGAGACGCCCAAATCCTCCTGGCAAAAGACAACAACCAGACCATGGCCAACTGTTTCAATAGGACTGATTAAAGGAGCGACAGCCCTAGTCTTTGACAACGACTACAACAGAGACTCCGAAAGGTTGTGCATCCTGATCCTCATGACTACATGGGCCATATGGAAATCTAGAAACAAAAACGCAATAAACAACCAAGACGTCTCCCGCAGAGAAAGGGGCTCGCATATTCAAATTTATGTCTTTCGCGGGGCCTAGCACGCATCACCTTTTGCTTGACTGCGGTTCGGTAAATAGGGGCTTGGATTGCGTCATATTCTGTCGGCCTGGTAAGAAGAGGCGGGTACATAAGCACCAAGCCCAATATGGGTGAGTGAACTAACATAAGGAACGACGGCTTGTGCGAGGGTGATAGAGATCAGTGATCCAGAATTGTTCGACCAGCATTTGATAGCAGATCAGTACCTGGCTACTTTGTTTTTTATGGAGAAATTTGAACGTGGCAGAGGTGCAGACGATAAGAACAATCGTATATTCGAATAGTATGGTTATGAAAGTGTGGGCATACGTGCATATGGATCTGTTATTTGACCATGATCGTATCTAACCGTCGCTTCTCCGACTAGAACTTGCTCGTGGCGTGGAGGTAGCTGGGCCATGACTCCCGTGTGACTGGAACATCTGACAAATCGAAGCAACGGCCTCCGAACGAAGCGCCCTGTCGCGGATTCTGTGGATATGCGTCGCACTGTCAAGTAGTCAATGCCTTTGCCTGGCCCGGGGTATACGAAGACGAACGCTTTATCAGCATCTAGATCGTATGTAAACTTGACCAGTGACTTCGCATAAGGGGGTTCATCGAGGGCGGGCGATCGAGCGAGGGTTACCTCGACCGTGCCAGGTTGAGCCGCTGGAGGTAAGTTGCAAACAAGGACGCCAGGAGCATGGTGGGACTAAAACTGGTTAAGCGACGGTCGGGCTCTTTAAGTATTTGTATTTGTATCTCACGGTCGAAACGATATTATCGCCGAATCTGGCGAAGAGCTTGATCGGCGGAAGATTGTCGACAACAAGCACAATCTGCTCGCCTCCTCCGGTTGTCCCGCAGGAAGGACTAAGTAGGGAGATGAAGCTATCTTCTCCGTCTCCTTTCGCGGCGTTCAAAGCCAAATTCTGCGTTGGTGGTTGGACGGCCATCGGACTGGTGGCTTGCGGAGGATTGAGGAGCGCTGTCGACGTGCTTAGGTGGAAATCATTCCCTGACATATCCGCCTCCAACGCGCTTGTCGAGGGTCCCGAGCAACTCGTGGCTACAGGCCCCGGGACGGTTCCAACAGTTACTGTGCATAGTGGGAATCAGCATCAGCAGGGGCGTCGATTTCTAGTGAGCCAACCTTGAAATTGATCGTTCGAAGTTCTTGCGGAACCCAAAACGGTGTCCGTCCTTGTTGCATTCATATTGGAAACCTTCCCCCTCGCCCCACGGGAGGTGACTCGAAGGCAGGTTTCGAGTGCCTGTTGGGCAACGATTTGATCACCGCTTGAAATAATGGCATTTATTCTGCGGGGCGGGATGATGAGCCTGCTTTCCTTGGGACAGAGTGGGCAAATAGTTACCGGTATTCAGAGTCCGCGGATCCATGGTGGGTCGAGAGACAGAGGAACCGGAAAACGACCTCCGCCTTGCCATTTTTCAGGTCGATAATGTCAGATTTAGAAGCGAAATCCACTACTGTGCGTGGTATCAAGGAATTTCGGGGCTCTCTCTGAGTGCAATTCCGGCACAAAGAGTCGCGAAGAGTGCCCGTTGTTGCACCTATGACTTCGAGCCGGAAGTCCAGGGCTTTCTTATTTCCTGCGACGGAGCACTTCACTGACTTTGTTTGAGGGATCCGGATGCAATCCCATGGAAGATTGATTCCCATAGAGCGGGAACGAATTTCGATATTGAGGATTATCCGAGTATCGCGACGGTGCTCGAGTAGATGTCCATCGGTGGGAGCAGGAGTCGACATGGTGACGATAAATTCGACACTATATTTGGTGTCAGACAAGGGTCGATGAGATGGAATCGACGTACTCGGGATGGCTAACTGGGAGAGTGCCAGAGGGTAAGCTCAGATAAGGTTGTGTGGGTGAAGAGAGGTAGGGTTGTAGGTTGAGAATGGAGAGCTGAGAGGCGTGCGATTGTGGTTGGGCTTGGGTGGTACTATTTGGGCCAAATAAAAAATCAAGTGCAGATCCTACACCACGTTGAGCTCGTTATTGCGGGTGAGTACAAGTAAGCTCTGACCATTAGTACCAAAGGAGTTGGATTGGAGGTCATATAAGCCATCTGGGCCCATATCGCTGACAGTGGATTCTTGGGGCCCACCGGCCCAGCCGCGGTTGCATATAAAAGCAGGGGTACGCCCGCCCGCTCTGCTGCCTTTGCCCGCCCGCTCTGCTGCCTTTGCCCGCCCGCTCTGATGCCTTCGCTGTCGGGAATTGGTAATTCCAGATGTTTCAGGTTACGCGCTCCGGTGCCTGGTTACTGGATGGACGGTTATATAAGAGCCTCAGGATAGGATTTGTATCCTTACGTGTTTGTAGCGGGCCCCAACAAACACGATTATTTGTCCGAGTTAACGACCTCGCGGAAATTCTAACATTCGCCCGCCCGCTCTGCTGCCTTCGCCCGCCCGCTCATCCGTCATCGTCGCCTTTCCCACGCACTGTCATTCTCTCTCCTTGGCCTGACTCTTCCTTGCAACCGAGTATGCGGAAATCATATAAGCCATCTGGGCCCATATCGCTGAGGGCGAAGTCTTGAGGCTGAGCGGCGGCGGCTTGGGGACGATGAGGGCACTAGGACCCCGGAATGTTCTCAATTGCCCCTCCTTTCCAATTACGTCACCATCCTTCCCGCCATTCCACAGTCCGCATCATTTGCACACTAAGATTCTAATAGTGGACACACTATCACTACTCCACAATTACCAACTTTGATGCAACCCACCTTCGAAACGGCGAAAGGTGTAGATGTACATTTGTGGAAAGCCACAACTCGAACGTCCCTGGACATATCCCGGTAACTAAATCTTGGCAATTTGTGCGATATAAATAAGGAATGTCGCGGTAAGGAAAATTTGCGGTAAAACCGTGGCGGTGCAGTGCGGTACGTCATCGGTTTCTAGAAAATCAGAACCGCATCGTGCCGCACTTCGGAAAATATTGTATATATTATAGATAATGTTATTCAAGGTGCTTCAATGGAAGCGCCGCGCCTGTTAGTTGGTACCACTGCTTTTCCGCAATAGTTTGAGGAAGAGTTCTATCTGACGGACACAAGAAGCGCTCAGTAAGCCAGTAACAGTGAGGAATCAGCACGTGATCACATATATATTTGTAAGATAGTGTTATACATGAGGTACTGGGATGGGAAGGAAGCAGGGCTGTGGATGGAGAGCTCGCTCAAGCTGGAAGGATGGCAGGCCCAGCCACCAAGTCCTTGCCTCGTAGACTATTGCGTGATAGGATTAAAGTGGTATAAAAATCCCGGGATGAAGAGCCTCCTCATCCATCACCCAGAAACCGCCATCCCAATATGCCCTGGAATACAACAACCCAAAGGCCCAGAGTCCTGATGATTTTGACAATGAACCAGTTGCACCTCCTAGAGGTTGTGGTCACGGTCGTGCAACTTGAGCGGCACGACAGTTGTTTGCGGCCGGTGGTCGAGGGTCAATTTGCTCATTAAGATTTCGCAGCCACAACTGTGAGCGTTGAACGCTCATTCATTTGTGCAAGAATGCTCCTCCCCTATACCTGCAACTGACTCACCGGATGGTCACTTCACGCCATGTTGTGCCGGGTCATGGAGTGAAATTGGTTGGGTTGATCCCAACGCGCTGACCGCTGAATTCAAGGGGTCTGACCCTGCCCATGTCATTGGAGACCTTACGGACGAGGGAGGTGTGCCTGCATACTACGATAGAGTAGCCGTTCGACGAAGCAACCGTTCACGTGGCGTACAGCCGCCTGTTTAGTCTCTCGCCCATTATTGTATGCTCAACTATGTCTAATTATGTCTATGATCTATGTACAAAAATTTTCGGGAGCGCAGTATGTCGGAAATAGGCGCTCTGTGCCTTCGCCTAGGTACATTATCCGTTAGTACGTTCTGGTTACACGTTTCTAGTATACGGACATTCCCTCCCTTCCGTAAATTCACGGATAGTCGTAATGTGCCTTGTGCCTGTGTTATGGGCAACCTAGTATAAATACCGCTCGCAAACGGACTTACTAGGCTCAGTTCGCTGTTCACGTACTGAGCCTGTAAGTCCATTATCCGTATTGCAGTTACTATGTACAGTTCTGACCAGAGTATCGTAGAACACTATTTAGGTACTTAATAGATTTCAGTTCGCTGTTCACGTACTGAGCCTAACACTATTTAGTTCCAACACAGTATGCCGCGGTTGCTGCGGTTACCGCAAGGCGGTGTGGTTTTTGATTTTCGCGGGTGGTTTGCGGTACATTCCTTAGATATAAACGGCTGGTAGACGTTTCCCGCACCCTTATCCTTCACATCACATTAGGAGAAACTATACCCTCTCCGATCCGCTGGTATATTCATCCATATGGACGCGATCGACAATGAGTCAAGTGGGTCAAATCATTTGCCACGTGAGTCCTCGGCGCTTGCACAGCCCTGCCTGGGCATGAGCGTCATGTCTAAGGGCTCGCATGTGCCGTTGAATGCTTGTACCTACCACCCACTACCTGTTGCTGACTGCGGTTCGGCAAATAGCATTTGACATAGGAAATCACCTGAATACCCAGTTTTCCCTTTGTTGAGGGCTGTGTACAAACTGCACCAACTGCACCGTTAAAAACGCTCTTGATGGGTGCGCCCCTGATTGGCCGTACTTAGCTTAGACACCAGCACCAGCGAGAAGCACGATCGAGTAGGAAAATGCAGGGCTCGGCGTGTCGTGAGATTAATGCTGGAAACCGGAAACCCCAAACATACTACCTTGTCGGGGCGAAATACCACAAGTGAGGTTGTCATCTATTCGGATGGGTTCATATTCAAATGTTTAATGGGGATGCACGCCTCTGATCACGGAATTGACAGAAGGTAATTGGCCAGCTTCGGGGCAGCCGAACACCATGGTCATAAACAGTGTATTGACGCAGTGATCTAGCTATTCGTAAGAGGACATAATCGTAGACCTATAACCCTGGAGAAATATTTCAGACATACATGGTGTTTGTCATGTCATGTCGTGATTGTTCCGCTACTAAGTAACGATATTGAGCAAGTATTGTGCCCTTCGGTCTAAGGAAAATCGGCGCAAATCATGTTGTTTAACGGGCGATTTGGCATTTTGCTTGATGGCCATTGAGGTTCTGAGCGTACAGCACCTTTCCGCTGGGAAAGAAATTAAGCCAACTCCGACCAGTATTTCTCCATCAAATGTCACTCACCAACTAGCACACGGGACTTTGCGTGGGGTGGTGTGCTCTTTCAGGGCGGAGGCACATGGGAACCGCTGGGGGCTAAATCATACGGTAAAATGAGTCTTGAACCAGTGCAGATTGACCGTGGCTATTCCGCTTACCATCCCTGTGTCCCGCACTGACCATTACAAGGATACGGCCTGAAATTAAGATGATCTTTCCGTATGTGACTGAGCATTCGACCCTTCTTGTTGTTTTTGTAGTTGCACAGTCCAGTTTCCGTGGGTACTACACAATAGAAGCTCCCCTCTCTACGTTCCGTGAAATCAAGAAGTGGTGATACACCGGCGCTCGTCAGAGGCTCGAGTGCGTTAGGACTCCAACTCTCGCGACTGATTTCAAGGAGTTGCCACAAATTAAGAGATCCGGGTTGTGAGCCAGGAAGTGGGACAATATTGACGGGGGGCTGAGATTGAAGGTTGTCTGAAGGCGGAAGGTCATCTGCGGTATAAGTAAAATGGCTAGATCTTCGATGCAAAGGTGATAGAACTCACAATTTGCACTCCCATCGTAGTTCGTAACATGTTCGTTAGCGGCGACTCCTGGAACAAAAGCACACATCCTTGCTTGTTGGAGTTAGGAAGAAGGTCAGGAATAGAGAACCAGACACTTTAGAGGCCCCCTTGACGCCCCTTGACGCTCATCATGCAGGTTTATATTTTGGAGAGCTGGTGTCCAGAGTCGGACGCGTACTGCCGGACTGGTTGCCATCTGAGACTGTCATGATCTGGACTGTCTGGCAGCTTAATATGTCGGGTAAATGAATGCCCCATGAGCACTGCGGTCCGATATGCCCGCCGGCCGCGCTTACAGCCTGGTCGTCTAAAGAGTGGCGTTCGGCGCCTGTCAGCCGCTGGAGACCAAGAAGAGAATGATACCCATCTGGAAAGTTGCGGAGTTAATAAGAGTAAGTCGCTGGCTGTGTGAGCAATCGATTTCCAAAAGATCACGGTGAGGCCGAACGCGCCGGGAAACCACAAGCGAGGTGTCTGGAAGAGAGTAGGATAAAGAGATCCATAGAAGAGTCGGGTGAGGTGCACGTAAGTGTGAGAGTAAGGGCAAGCGCGAATTGGGTCTACAGTGCAGTCGGGATGAGAACGGAAGTGGGGGGTAATGTCCACAGAGAATGGGATGGAAATGACTATTAATATAAAGAGTCAATTTGGGTCCAAAACGTGCCCAGAATCGTCTGACAGTGTCAGGTTAGGTCAGAGCGGTTGAGGGGTAGAGAGTGATTCCGCTAGAGGTCCATCATAGAGGGAACGAGTTGAGGGTGGCTAACAAGTCTTCGGTGATGACCTATCTATGGTGAGTGTGGAGACCATTAGCTAAGCGGGGTAGACCGAGGGGCGATAAATATTCACCGAGGGGTTACACCTGTCGCAATGGACAAGCATCTAACTGGTGGTCCTTGAGATTCTTGGATAGCATCCCCCTACCGCTATATGGAATAATGATTAATAACGAACCAACGAGTGGAGGTATTGGAGTAGATCTACCACCATGGACAACTTGTTCTCCTCGGTCGCGTATGCTCCGTCAGTGCGGCGAGACTTGGAAAATCCCACGTGCTGCAGATGATATGCATAGTAAGCTCGATAAGACATTCACCTCGAGGAATAAGTAGATGACTTACCATGTATTATCGCCACATTGGCCGCCACAGCGCCAAGGACGTTGGTCGAGATGCTTGTCACGGATGTGACCCAACATCCTCTCCTTCTTTATGTTCTGGTAACGGCAAAATTCCCCCTCGACAGGCACCAAGCAACGGAACGTGCCGTCCCGACGATCTACGAATGCCATCAAGGGCGATTCGCCAGCGTGGTTGGGCGTTGTGACAAGAACAGAAGCTGATGCCATGGCCTGATTTGCTATTTCTTCCCAGTGCGACACATAATTTGGGTCTGGTCTGGTAGCAAGTCGGGGTGGAGCAGTGCTGGTAGAAGGAGAGCCCCGAGAATGGAGGTCGGTCGGTGGAGCAACATTGCTAGATGGTATACTGGGGTACCCTCCCTTGCCATTGACCTGCTGGGAGTACGCGAGCGATGCCATGCAACGAGCTTGAGATCTCGGTCTGTCAACCTGCAGCACCGACCGTGACGGTGACGCTACGAGGGAACAGCCGAGCGCAAGTTTCTGACCCTCCTCATTTGTAAACCCCAAATGATTGCATGCCTCTTCAAATGTTCTTGGACCGTTTGATGAATGCATGGTGGGCTGAGAACCGCCGGTACGTAGAGCCTTGGCTGTTAGGCAGTGGTGTCAGCATCAACACCAAAGGCTATTTGTGCGCTTACTCGTAGGATGAGAAGACGACGAGGTTCGTCCTTGTTGTGCTTGCGAAGGCAACGACGAGTTGAGGGCGTCATACCGAAGACACACTGGTTTTATAGCAGTACGCTCTGCCAGATCCTTTTTTCACCCGGGTCTGCATGGTGGGCGGATGCGTGGCGTGAAACCAGCCTACACCCACGGGTATCCTTTGTCTCGAGACCCTGACAATGGAAACTGGGCGTAAGGCGAAAGCGCAAAGGGCGGGATTGGACAGCCTGGACGAAAGTCAGCCTCGCAGGCTGCACGATTTGGTCCAGGGCGCTCAACGGGAATAGAAACCTTGCCGAGGTATGATATTAGTTTAGACAACCAAATTAGGTCATGCAAGGATAGTCTTTTCCTGAAACCGACATACGAGCCCTTGAGACCATTGAGTTGAAGGGTATGCTGACGGGCACGCTGATCAGCGCCCTCTATTATTTAGTGAAGCCAGCTGCCCAGCATGTCCACTTCCGGTTAATCCCGGTCGAATGAAAGGGTGGTGTCAGGAAGCAGATCTAAAGGGCGTCTCGAGTCGGGTCTATGTGTTAACCTATCAAGGGGCGGCGTAATGACCTGTCGAAAGGCTGTCTTTAGTGTATTACCTACAAGACTAGGAGTCAGTCCGGCGGGAAGCGGTCCAGCAGAGCGAGCCGGGTGATGAACGCGACAAAACCTCAACTGGGCGTTACTATTGCTCGTATTCTGTAGGAGAAGATGCAGACATGCCCAGTTCCTACTCCATCCACCCGACTGCCTATGCCCGACTCGGAACCAGCGACGGGGGAAAAGAAGAACTACTCACACTACTATAGCGCTTATGTGTGGTCGTGATTTGCACTTATTGAGTCGGGGCGATGCTTACAACTGCATGGGTGTCCCAAGAGAGGAAAAAATACTGAGCCTGTCGCGCGTTGAGGTAATCACAGTGTCGGTGCGGCCTGAGTTGGGATATAGAGTCGCGATTGGAAAGGACAGAGACATGCTATACTCGTTTATTTAGGTCGGAATGGTCGAGGTTTAGGTCGTTCGATACCACCTGCGACCATCGAGCGGGTGAACGGCCCGCTCGATGAGTGAAAAAGATCCAGCTCAGAGACTTAGAACACACCAATTAGTAGCACAAGAGTGATTTATTATTATTTGCTTTGTCATAAAATGGGTGTATAAGAGATGGAAAGTCCAACTTCGATCCTCAATTTGACCTTGAAGTAAGGACAAAAATGGAATACGCGTTCCCTCAGGACTTCAGACGTCAGCAAATACCGATCGAAATAAATGCATGATACCACATTACGACGTCCGACGGAAGAAGAGATCCACTATCCACATATCCGCCACATCATACATTCATCTGGGGAGGCACGCATTAGACGGGTCAACACCCCACTGGAGAATACAGAACTCAGAGGCACTTGCAACAATTGTAGAAACCTTCAGAAGCGCAAACGGTTCCCAACGAGGCCGAGGATCTCGAGGATCTTGCTGAATTGATGACCTAACCGAAAAGAACTATTTGGTAGGGACACGGCAATCACCCCGTTGAACATTCGTCGTATCATTATTTCTGGTCCCGTGCTTGGCTCATTTCCTGCGCCTTCTCATTCGCCAAAAGAGTCCCGTTTTATGTTCAATAAGGATTTCGAATTCCTTGTATTTTGCTACTGTACCTCCGCATTGATAGCCAAATTAGTATTTGACAGACAAAGCTGGACCCACCCGCTTATATACCGCATTGGTTATTGGCAATCACGGCTAATTTTATGCAACCGATGCAACCGATATTCCAGTACCACGTACAAATGTATTTTTTTGCAATGGCCGACCAGAAATACTCAGAATTGGTAGGAAAAGCTATCGGGAGGGTACGCAGCAAAGGGACCGACTCGAAACGAGTCTATTACTCAATCAATCGATATCTCCCAGAGACGACATAGATATATAATGACCGTACTGTACACCAGAGGACATGGAAACATACAAATGGACGATGATATAAGTGTGCTCATGAAACTGAAACTGAAACTGATGACGAAAATTGAAAAAGGGGCCATAGAAGCAGATATCACGATACAACCAGCGAACAGCGAACAGCGAACAGGAAACAGTGGGGGTTGGGTTGGGTTTACTACGCCTGAGCCTTCAACAAATCTACATTGGGCCCAAACTCAATTCGACGCAGGATAGCTTTCTCCATCCTAGAGAGTGGTTTACGAGGTGGCACGTTAAGTTCATCACAGTGTAACGGTCGTTCTTTGGATTCTGATTCTGATTCTGATTCTTGTCCTGGCGTGGGTCTATTATTATAAGCAGGAGGAGGGGAGGGAGGAGGTGGAGGAATGTGTAGGTATGGTATGCCCGCATGCTGGTGATTCATCGGTCGGTCCTGCACCTCGTTTTGCTTTTGCCTTTGCTCTTGCTCTTGCTCCTTTGCAGACGACGAATCATTCATCCCAGCTCCACGCCACGGGTCGAGTAGCGATGACTGACCCGAAAGTGGTGTCGCCGCTCCCGAGCTGCTGAGAGAGTCTGCCGCTAAGAGCACAGCCATTGGTTTTGCAAAAAAGATCTCCGAGTATGACGAGGCTATACCCTCTTCCTGTGATTGGTTCACAATCTCCAGGTCGCGGGTGTGGTCTTGGTCTTGGTCTTGGTCCGCTCGAATCTCTCGCACATGGTCAACGTCTAGTTGCTTGGAGCCCGATCTGAGGTGGGAGCTATCTACAGCATAGTGCCTGGGCCCCTTGACCCGTGTAGAATGCCAAATGGGGGGAGTCTCCGCGGAGACGGTGGGTGGAGTTAAAGGCGAGATGACGGTTGGGCTCGCAAGGGTTTCTTGGTCGATATGGTACGCCCCTTGTGTATGGGAAGTGGTCTGGTGGATTAAGCGCTGTGGGTTTGGATCTGGTAACGATGAAGAGCGAGGGATCTCTTTCCGGTGGCTCATCCTCGAGTTATAGGAGTCAAATTGACCGCTAGGTACATCCTGAGTGGGTGCATCTTGTGGTCTTGATACCGCCATACTCCCCGAAGTATCGGTATTTGTACCGAATCGCCTTGCCTCATCGTGTTTGTTTTGGTGAGAGCGCAGTGGATGGAGAGATGGGAGGTACAGATGAGGGGGAGAGGGCGACCTTGACCCGATTACTCCTCGGACTTCTTCTGACCCTGACCGAATATGATTTGTTGTTGTTGTTGCTGCTGCTGCTGCTGCTCCAGAAGCGTTTGTCCTGTGCGGCGGAGGAGGGGAGAGCACCCTTCCAAGGTATGTGTCATTGTCTCCTTCAACGCGTACATCCGCACCTGCACCTCCTTGTTCCAGGACAGACGATAGTGGCTCCGGAAAGGACTGGATATCGACGCTCATACCACTCGAAGAGGTTGTCCCAGAGCTCCTGGTGCTAGTACTTGCTCCTCTTCTAGCAAAACCCCGTGATGCCGAGCTTCCAGATCGAGAACCAGCAGCTACAAATACAAATCACCATTAGAGAGGGGGGTACGGAAACAACAAAGAAATAAGAAAAAAACTATTCACAGTACTCCTGCTCTAGGTCGTGGCCGTCATCAGATCGTTTGATGTTCCCGACTCCTCCTCGACCAGTCCGACGTTTGTTTTTGTCAGCGTGCATCTCACGGCGTTGGCGAATCAGCACGTCCTCGTGAGCAATAATACGTTTGAAAACACCATCCTCAAGCACATGGTGGTGCAAATTGCCTGCACCCCCCCGACCAGAAGTCGCAGGCTATAGTGATGGAGAGAAGTGCACGATATGATCAGTATTTTAAAACAGCCACGGTTTGATTAAATGGATCTATCTTACCTTCATCCGTGGGATTGCCATCTCCCGGCCTTCTGGTGATACACACGGCAATTCATGTTCGGGATGGGGGTTAGCCGTCTCGCCCACTGGGAGAGGCTGACGAACGTCAACGTTCGCAATTGAAATCGGTACAGTGTTGCTATTTGGGGCTTCAGAACCGCCTGGGAAAGGAGTAACGACGGTTTTGTTCGGAATGATTGGCTGGATATTTCCTGCGCCGCCACGACCACCAGAGCGCTAGTCAAAACACATAAGTCTTAGCATTAGTTCCTCTTTACGTGCGATTGACGCATTGACGCCAATAAATCTATTTAAAGAGAGGTGCTCACCACAGGAGGCGGGGCTTTTTGCTTGGCTTTGGGTTTAGGCGGCGGAGCCGTGAGGGAGAACTTGAACATGGAAAACTTTCTTGTCCTTTCTTCTGTGGTGGTTTTCGTTCTCGAGAGCTCCTCACTTGAATTCCGGTGTGGGGTTGGGGGTAGCGATTTATCCCTAGTGACCGGCATACGCTCGTTTTCGATGGCAATATCAAGAACTGTGGTACTGGGGCTAGTACATACTTGTGAGTTGGTGCTCCGATTGGTAGTGAGTACGTATAACGCTCACCGCGGACCGCTGGTCAATGGGACATTGCGGTAAAAACCGAGGGAGCTAGCTCCACGGTGCGGAACATTGCTTGGCTCTGTACATAGCGATGAAAATGGGATCAGTTACTCTCTTTAGAGAACCCAAAGTCGAGAGGTCGGACCTTCGGACTCCCCCATGTCGCTAGCACGAGAGAGATTACGTGACGGGTGCATTTAGCGAGAGGCAAGGTGCAAGTTGAAAAATCGGAGTCGGAGGGAAGATGGATGCGGGGAGGTCTCAACTCTCAAGCGATGGAAGCGCCAACCTGCCGCACCGCGTTAGACGGCCCAAGCCACAGGGAGATAGTACGCATTCGCGAGGGGGCATTCAGATGCGTTGAAGAACCCAGCGCCTTCAGGCACTGAGAGTACCGAGAGTACTGAGTCCTGACAAGGGAGAGAGCGAGGCTGGGCCCAATGCATGAGAGGATGACATATAACCGCCAACGCTAAATACAACGCGCTGACGTTTCCGGTCGTGGTCGTGGGTAATGGGCGGGCCACCAAGCGGACTGACGTCAAAATGAAACCATGGGAGTTAAACCCGGAGTTGGCCGTCCTTCTGTGGCACGACAGTCGTGGACTGCGGCTAGGGAGAATATCATTCCTTATAAACAGAATTAGAATCAGAATGGTGCAACCTTCGTGAGAAATTCTAATTACCACCTAACTACCATCTACCCATCGACGACCTGTGCTCGTAGCTGCCTTCGATGATGGTTGCATGTTGCATGTTGGCTGACTTGAAGCGCTGGTCAGACGGTTCCACACGCCATAGAAAAGTTCAGTGGAGGTGGGGGATTGCCCAGCAAGAGCCTATGAACCTGCCCCCCCGGGTGTGGTCGACGACAAGCCCCGAAGCGCTGAGAATTCAGGTGGATGAATTTCGGGAGGCAGAAGCAAGTCATTTGCCAACATGTAGAGCTGAACGAAATCATATTGCTATCAGGGACGCACTGTCACTGTACCCAGCGCGTCCGATGTGCGACCTGAACACCCCTAAACGAGACATACAAAGCAAAACAGTCCAAAACCAAGTCCTCCAGAGACCGAGAACCATGTATGGTAGGCATGTGATGCACCCAAAAATGCGGAAACAGACGATGAAGCGAATGGGTGGTTGCTGTGGCAAAAACCTGATGACGAGAGCTACAAAATGAGAATGAGAATGAGAATGGGAGAAAGTCCCATAACATGCTTGGGTTACGAAAGCTGAATCCTTGATAAATCTATGTTCTGTCCAAATTCTACCCGGCGCAAAATGGCCTTTTCCATCCTAGAGAGCGCCCTTTGACGAGCCACATCAAGCTCATCACAGTGTAACGATTCCTCTTCGAATTGGGAGCGTGGTCGTGAGGCAGGTCGAGTAAGTACCACAAGCGGTATGTCCGCACGTGGGAGATTCGTCGCCCGGTTCTGCGCATGCTGCGCATTCTTCGCCATGGATGATAGAGCATCGGAGGAAGGTCGCCGTGGGATGAGTACCGAGGAGTTATCCGAAAAGGGTGTCCCCTCTCGCCGGTGGTTGACCGAGTCAGATTCTATGGACGCAGTCCCACGTCCCCCAAATAGATCCAAGTACGGCGTATATCTACCTTCTTCCCGCGATTTATGCGTCATCTCTGAATCAACCTTGCGGTATTCGTCTCCTCCCGACTCTCGCACATGATGGCCAATATCCAACTTCTCGAAGAAGTCGGACTCTAAAGGAGTCGCATTAGCGACATGCAACTTGGGCGCCTTGTTCCCTCCAAGGAACACGTAAGGGGGATTCTCCTCGAAGGCGGTGGAGGGTGTCGGGGGCGAGACAATGGTTGGACTGGTGTGCGCCGTCTGGTAGCTATAATGCGGCGTTCGTGGATACCCTGTCCGATCATCCGGACTATCCATAGAGTCCCCAAAATGATGAGGACCTCTCCTTTCAAGTCCGCGTTGAGAATGTGCGGTACTACCTGCGCGGCTTGGACGTTGTGGGTCTCGAGCTTGGGAAGAAAGATAGGCGGTCTCTTTGCCAGAACTCATATTTGAGCCATGGGTGTAAAAGTGCCTGTCAGGCTCGTTGTCTGGGGGTACGTCTTGTGACCTTGATCCTGCCATGCCATTGTAGCTTGCTACTGAGGGCCTCCTCCCTTCGCCCGCGCTTTGATAAGAGGGCAGAGGAGGAGCATCGCTTGGGATGAAAAGACGGGGCAGAGGCATCGCCCCTGGCCTGGTTCTTCCTGGAGGTTCTCCTAATCGAGAATTGCCCATAAAGGATCCAGGTGGGTTCCCGTATCCTGCGTTTGCCCTGCGCCCAGATCCCTCTCTTACGAGGCTGGCATTGTACCCTCTTGTAACAAGTACCCCCGCATCTCCCTGCTCTAATAAGGGCTCAAGTGTCTCACCCGGATGAACGGCAAGGTCTGGAACGGTTATGCCACTCGAAAGGGTTGTCCATGAACTCTTGTTTCTCAGTATTCCTCCTCTTCCACGGCCTCCGAGATCGCGTGATCCAGATTGAGGCGACGTGGCTGTGAATAAGAACCAGGGAGTGGGGTGAGGAATTGTGGTCATTGAATAGCAGAGAAAGAAATAGTGAAGTACTCACGGTACTCACGGTCATGGCCATCGTCAGACCGATTGATGCTGCCGACCCGCTCACGACGGACCCGACTCGCAACCTGGTCTGCTTGCATTTCGCGGTATTGGCGAATCAACGAGTCCTCGTCAGCGCCGCCTTGGTCGGACACGCTGTCCTCGAGAAGCTGTTTCCACAGATTGCCGGTACCGGCACGACCAGTCTACAGGGGTGCACACGACACTATCAGTATTCCAAACCATTGTGCATGATATAATAGTTTTCACCTCCATCCGTGGACCTGAGATCTCTTGGTTTACTATTGGAGATCCACGCTCGAAGTTGGTGGTCTCGCCTTCTGGGTGGGGATAAGGATGAGGAGCTCTAGAGTTTTCTACTGGAGCCGAGGCAGCCTTTTTCTTTGGATTGTTAGGGCTTCCTGGTGAAGCAGGACTATCGGGTTTGATTCGCCTAGCATTGCCAGCACCTCCGCGGCCACCGACGCGCTAGGAAGAATCCACAAGTGTTAGGATGAACGACACGTGTGCTGTTCATGACTACCAAAGACGTAAAAGAGAGGGCAGCTTACCACAGCTGTGCGACCCGGTGCCAGTAACTCAGGTCTGGACTTGGGCGGCGGAGCGGTGAGGGAGAACTTGAACTTTGGGAACTTTTTTGTCTTGCCTTGTACAGTGCTAGGCCTGGTTGTCAAGAAGTCTTCACCCTGATTTCGAGAGATGATTGAGGAGTGAGAAGACGAGGTATGGCCAGTGGCTGATCCAACGTCAAGCTCGGAAGCAGTATCAAGGGCAGCGGTACGAGTGCTACCGTACATCTGTAGGTTGGTACGCGGATTCGACAAGAACACGGGGGATTGAAAATAGCGCTCACCGTAAATCGCGGTTATCATGATAGAAGCCTGAAGAGGTAGTTGCACGGAAGGGGTCGTGCATTGGGTCTGGCTCTGTACATAGGACAGGATAGGGTGGATGTGGAGTCAGCCGATCACATCAACTTCGAATGAACGGGTCGTCTGAGACCTTGTGCTTGTAAATCTCCGGTGTGTTTAGTGCGATATCCATTACGGGACATGCTCATTTGGGCGAGATGCGAGTAGAGATAGGGGGCTAGGAGACGCGACGGGCAAAGGGGAACACGGGCGCTGTCTCAGCGTTTCAGCCAAGGTCGTCGAGGTCGGGGTCGGAGGGCGTGTGCTCGCCGCGTTGGACGGTGTAAGTAGGTTCGAGTGAGTAAGGAAGAGGAAGAGTGACATGATGAGATGAGATCGCGGGGAGATGGATATAGTATTCACCGTGCGGGAATGACCATCTCCCACCTCCGTTCGACCATCTCGGTGCCTTAATTGATGTGAGATGCGAAGAACCAACTTGAAGCTTTCGACAAGATAGCGAATGAGGCTGGGGCCTATCACAGTCATCACAGTACCCACACAGTACCCACGGGCCTGCGATTTGAAATGAAACGTATGATAACTAGTTTAAGCATATGGTAAATCGTAAATTGTCGCCGATAGCCAATCGCCTCGTGTGAGTACACATACATACAATGAGAACGAACGGGCAGACGAGTATTCCAACCCTACCACTCGACTCGCATCCGGCCATACTTTGCCATCTCAAAGCGGCCACTTTACGTGAATCTATCATACTTCCTAGTGCTGTCGATGTGACAAATTATTACAGCACGTCCCACTATACTCAAACAGTACCTACATCCAATAGAAAGACGCGAG
>Ga0307515_10007800_pt1 | contig 21064 bp, 19 predicted proteins | sample 17_EM_MG_FD_194513 | JGI IMG/M metagenome (GOLD analysis project Ga0307515, IMG submission 194513) | Populus trichocarpa ectomycorrhiza microbial communities from riparian zone in the Pacific Northwest, United States - 17_EM | ecosystem: Host-associated > Plants > Roots > Unclassified | place...
TCACGCAGCGTAATGCTGTCTTCCAGCGCCTTAGATCGAAATGAGCGTGGCCGCAAGGATTGAGCAAGATCCGATACCGCAGAAAATCGCGAAACCTGACATGGTGAGACAAAAGGGATCATCTGTGGATGCCCCTTTTTTGTTGCCCCCGGCCCTTCATTCCGTCACAAACCTTTTCGATCCCCTCGCATTCCAGCCGATGACCAAACGATAGAGACAGCAACATTGATGACCAAGACGATATCCAGGCTCCTTGCCGCCGCCCTCTCTTCCGCTTTCCTGATGGGCGCTTTCACTCTGGCTCAGGCCGGCCAGGCAAGTTTCGTCGTCGACGCGCAGTCCGGCCAGGTGCTCGAAGCCTCCAATCAGGATGAGCTGAACTATCCGGCGTCGCTGACCAAGATGATGACGCTCTATCTCGCCTTCGAGGCCCTGCATGAGGGGCGCCTCACCTGGGATCAGAAGCTCACAATGTCGGAAAATGCCGAGAGCAAGGAGCCCTTCAAGCTCGCCATCGGCGCCGGCCGCAAGGTGACGCTGCGTGAAGCGGTCGAAAGCATTGTCGTGCTGTCCGCCAACGATGCGGCTGTGGCGATCGCCGAGCAGCTCGGCGGCTCCGAGCAGGCTTTCGCCGAAGCGATGACCGGCAAGGCCCGCCAGCTCGGCATGAAGGATACTGTCTTCCGCAATCCCTCGGGCCTTCCGGATCCTGCTCAGGTCACCACTGCTCGAGATATGGCCACACTCGGCGTGTCGCTGATGCGGGATTTCCCTGAGGAGTTCAAGCTCTTCTCCATGCGCGGCTTCCAGTTCCGCGGCATGAAATTCCGCGGCCACAACAACCTCATGTACCGCTATGACGGCGTCGACGGCATCAAGACCGGCTATACCGACGCGTCGGGCTACAATGTCGTGACATCAGTGCTGAAGGACGGCCGCCGCGTGGTCGGCGTCGTCATGGGCGAAAAGACCGCGAGCATTCGTGACGACAAGATGGCGAGCCTGCTGGACAGCTATTTGCCGTCGTCATCAACGTCAACCGCTTCCGCCACATCGGGCAATCAGCCGGGCGCGACCATGACGGATACGCAGCCTACGAAGTAGACCTCAAATAGACTTGAGCGTCCAGGTGACGATCTCGGCTGCGACCGTTGAGAAGGCGCGGTCGAGCCCCTTGACGAAGCCGTCATTGCCGCCGCCGGCCGGCGACGTGGCGCGGAAGACCTTCTGGGCGCGCACCGAGCCGTTGCGGTCGTTGAGGATCTTGGCGGAGATTTCGACCACCGCCTGATTGCCGTTTGCGGCATCGATCTCGAAGGAGCGGATATCGGTGACGACCTGATAGTCGATCGCCAGTCCCTGCCCCGGTATTCCCACACCGCCGAGCTTGCCTGAATTCTCGAAGGCTTCCACCAGCTTCGACTGCACCATGCGCGGCAGCTTGTCGCCCCATTGCGCGTGCGAGAGATACTGGATTTCCGAAGGCGAGACGCGGATGACGATCTGCTCGCTGTCCAGCGCCTTCAGCGCCGTCGGGCCGGCAACCAGGATCTGGCGGGATTTGGCCGAAGGCCCGTCGCCGTCGACGGCGGCGGAAAGGTCGTAAGTGTCGTTCTTGGCCGCGGTGCCGCACCCGGAAAGGATCAGCGCCGTCAGCGGCAGAGCGACCACAGCTCCCCTGATCCACGAACGGCGCGACAACAGATGCGATGCGACCATATTAGGCTACCTCTGACTTACCCAGTTAACGCCGCGTCCGGCCGTCATATTGCTTGACCGTATCCCCGCCGAAGATCAGGCGTTGCGGATTGCGGTCGAAATCGGTGATCGTATTGTTCAGATTGCTCACGGTTCCCCGCATATCGTTGATGAGGGTCTGCACGTCGCGCAGGCCGCCGCTCGAGAATTTCTGCAGATTGTCGGCGATCGGCCCGATCCGCGAATTCAGGTTGTCGGCCACCTTCTTGAAGGATTCCAGCGTCGCGCGCGCCTCGGTGAACAGCGATTGCGTATTGTCGGTGCCGAGCAGCGCATCGACCTTGATGAGAATGCCGTCGATGCGGGTCGAGGCCGAATTCAGCTTGTTGGCAAGCTGCGATACGTCCTGGATCGTCTGGTCGATATCTTTCTGGCGCGCCGAAACCGTGTTGGCGACGTCGCGGATCGAGGCGACGGCGGCGCGCGCATCCTTGGTCGCCTGGGCGATATCGTCGACCGAGCCCTTGACCTTCTGGGGATCGATCTGGGCAACCAGCGTATCGACGCGGTCGAGCGTTGCCTGCGCCTGCTTGCCGAAATTGTTGAAGGTGGTGGCGGTCTCGTCGAATTTCTGGATTGCGCCCTTCAGGTCGCCGGACGCGTCGGCGACATTGGCGGTGATCTTCTCGGCATTGGAGACGATATTGTTGATCTTCTCAGCGTCCACCGCTTTGACAAGCGATTCGACCGCCTGAAGCGTCGAGTCGACGCGGCCGGAGACCGCCTTCACCGTTTCGGAGAGCTGGCCGACGCTTTGCAGGAAGGAGTCGATATTGTCGGAATTCTTGGCGAGCGCATCCGAGAAGGTCTCGGCGTTCTTGAAGGTCGCCGTCAGCGGTCCGCGCGAATCCTCGATGAATCCCTGGAGCTCGCCGACCGCGTCGTTGGCGCGGTCGAGGATCTTGTCGGCGGTCGCCAGAAGATTGGTGACGCTCGACTGGTCGGCGACGATGACGGCGCGTTTGCCGTTGTCGATCGCATGCTGGAGGATGTTTTCCTCGCCCTTGCGCCCGCCGGACAGTTCGATGTAGGCAGCGCCCGTCAGGCCCTGGATTTCAAGGGCAGCCTTGGTCGAGGGATAGATCGGCGCATCGGTGCGCACCTGGGTGAAGGCCAGCGAATATTGCGGATCGTCGGCATCGATCGACAGCGTCTGGACCGAGCCCACCTGAATGCCGTTGAAACGCACCGGCGAGCCGACGCTAAGCCCGTTGGCCGAGCCCGGAATGCGCACGATCAGCTCCGTCATCGGGCCGCCGCGGCCATATTCGGCCATCCAGTAGACGAAGCCGAAGGCGGCCGCGATCACCAGCACGGTGAAAAAACCGACAATCGTGTAATTGGCTTTGGTTTCCATCGTCTCCGGTCACTTCCCGCTGCTGTCGTGCCGCGCGGCATCGTTCTGCGGCACGATTGCCCGCGCACGCTTGCCCTTGAAATAGGCCTGCACCCACGGATCGTCATAGGCCAGCATGTCGTCGATCGTGCCTTCCACCATTACCCGCTTCTTTCCGAGCACGGCAATACGGTCGCAGACCGAAAACAGACTGTCGAGGTCGTGTGTGACCATATACACGGTCAATCCCAGACTATCGCGCAGGTTGGCGATCAGTTCGTCGAATTCCGCCGCCCCGATCGGGTCGAGGCCGGAAGTCGGCTCGTCGAGGAAGACGAGTTCCGGATCGAGCGCCAGCGCCCGAGCAAGGGCTGCGCGCTTGATCATGCCGCCGGAAAGTTCGGACGGATATTTGTCGGCGGCATCGGCCGCAAGCCCGACCATGCGGATCTTCAGATGCGCCAGCTCGTCCATCAGCGAGGTCGGCAGGTCGAGATATTCGCGCATCGGCACCTGGATATTCTCCTTGACCGTCAGCGACGAGAACAGCGCCCCCTGCTGGAAGAGAACCCCGAGCCGCATGTCGAGCGCGTTGCGCTGCGGCTCGTCGAGTTCGTCGAAATCCTGGCCGAGGATCTTGATCGTGCCGGAGCGACGCGGCAGCAGCCGCAGCACGGTGCGCATCAGCACCGATTTGCCGGTACCGGACGCGCCGACGAAGCCGAGGATCTCGCCGCGATAGATATTGAGGTTCAGATTGTCGAGCACGACCTTGGAGCCGAAGCCGACGGTGACGTCACGCGCCGACAGCACGATATCCCTGCCGTCCTGGTCTTTTTCGGTTTCGATCGGTTTCTCGTCCACGCGGTCCGCCATGCTAAAAGTCGATCGCTGCATAGAACATCGCAAAAAGCCCGTCCATCAGGATGACGACGAAAATCGCCTTCACCACGGCGGCCGTCACATGCTGGCCGAGCGACTCCGCGCTGCCGCCAACCTTCAGCCCTTCGACGGCGGCGACGATGCCGATAACAAGCGCCATGAACGGCGCCTTGATCATGCCTGACAGCACCGTCGACAGCGTCACCGCCTCGTGCAGGCGCGACAGGAAGTTGGCGAAGGTGATGCCGGAATAGCCCCAGGCGACGGCGGCAGCACCGCCCAGCGAAGCGAAATTCGCCAGCACGGTCAGAAGCGGCAGCGCGATGGTCAGGGCCACCAGCCGCGGGAAGATCAGCACGCCGATCGGGTTAAGGCCCATCACCTTCAGCGCGTCGATTTCCTCGCGCATCTTCATCGAGCCGATTTCGGCGGTGATCGCGCTGCCCGAACGGCCGGCAATCATGATCGAGGTCAGGAGCACGCCGATTTCGCGCAATTGCAGGATGCCGACGAGGTCGACGACGAAAACCTCGGCGCCGAAATAGCGCAGCTGGAAGGCGCCCTGCTGGGCGATGATCGCCCCAATCAGGAAGGACATCAGCAGAATGATCGGAACGGCGCGAACGCCCATATGGTCGATCTGGTTGACGATCGAGGCCGGCGAAACGCCGCTACCGCGGCCGAACTTCATCTGCGCGCCGCGCACTGCGGAGCCCAGGATATACATGGCGGCGGCGGCATTATCCCAGACCTCGAATGTCATCTTGCCAATCGGCGCGAAGATGCGCGCGGCAAGTGAGATCTTCTCGACCGGCTCCGGCTCCGACTTCTCCGGTTCTTCCGAAAACATCGCCAGCATTTCGTCGATATGCGGATTGGTGCCTTCGAAGCGAACCGTCCGCCCGGCCGCCTCCTCTTCCTTCTTCAGCCGGCACAGCAGCCAGATGCCGGCGGTGTCGATATCGGATATGTCGGAGAGGTCGACCGTCAGGTCGCCGGTCTTCTTGTGCAGCAGCTTTTCGAAGTCGCGCAGCACGAAATGGATATAGGCGCTGCGCCAGTTTCCCTGCAGGCGCACACGCTGCCCCGAGCCATCAGCCTGGTCGTCCACTTGTAGTGAGGCGGCGTTGCGATTCTCGGCGTTCAAGATACTTGTGTCTTTCAAGGCTTACAGCGACATTGCCGAATCGCGAAGCAGATCGTCCGTCCGGCGCGTCAATATACAGAAGCACCGTGCAATTTCCATGCTTGCAGGAGAGCAATAATGCCGCGCACCCTCGATATCCAGATGAATTCCTTTCCGATTGCCGGGATCTTCACCATCTCGCGCGGCGCAAAGACCGAGGCCGAGGTCATCACCTGCACGCTCGCCGAAGCGGGTACCCGGGGGCTTGGCGAATGCGTGCCCTACCGGCGCTATGGCGAGACCATGGAGAGCGTCTTCGCGCAGATCGAGGCGGCGCGTCCGCTTGTTGAAGCCGGCATTTCGCGCCTCGATCTGCTGTCGGCAATGCCGCCTGGCGCTGCCCGCAACGCCGTCGATTGCGCCCTCTGGGACCTGGAAGCGAAGCAGACAGGCCAGAGCGTTGCCATCAGGCTCGGCCTTTCCGATCCGCAGCCGCTGACGACGGCCTACACCATCTCGCTCGGTGAACCCGAGGTGATGGCGGCCCAGGCGCGCGAGCATGCCGGCCGCGCTCTGCTCAAGGTCAAGGTCGGCACCGGCGACGATGAAAGCCGCATCCGCGCGGTCCGCCAGGCGGCACCCGACGCCGCAATCATCCTCGATGCCAATGAGGGCTGGCCGGAAGAGACATTGGAACATCATCTCCATATCGCCGCGGAGGCAGGCATCGCCCTTGTCGAGCAGCCGCTGCCGGCCGGCCGCGATACGCTGCTTGCCGAAATCCGCCGCCCGCTTCTCGTCTGCGCCGACGAAAGCGTGCATCATACCGGCAATCTCGCAAGCCTTGCCGACCGCTATGACGCGATCAATATCAAGCTCGACAAGACAGGCGGCCTGACGGAGGCCCTGGCGATGAAGGCGGAGGCCGAGCGCCTCGGTTTCAAGATCATGATCGGCTGCATGGTCGGCACGTCGCTGGCCATGGCGCCGGCCGTGCTGCTTGCCCAGAATGCCGATTTCGTCGATCTCGACGGCCCGCTGCTGCTTGCCCGCGACCGCGAGCCCGGCCTGCGCTACGCCGCTTCCCTTGTCTTTCCGCCCGAAAGCACGCTCTGGGGCTGAAGGTAATAGGCGAAGATGACGAGGCCGAGGCCGGAGGCGGCGACCAGCGCCATGACGTAATAGCTGACGACGCCGAGCCAGGCATAGAGATAACCGGAGGCGATCGTCATCAGCCCCATCGCCATGCCGATATAGAAAAAATAGGCGCCCTGCGCCGAGGATTCCTGCGTTTCCTGCACCGTCGCCACGATCCGCCGCTGCACGCCCGTATGCACGAAGGCATAGGTGAAGCCGTGGAAACACTGCAGCAGGAAGAAGCCGGCAAAGCCCGTATTCATCGGAAACAGGATCCAGCGGCAGACGCTGACGGCGCAGCCGAAGCGGATCAGCGTCCAGGCGCTAAAGCGCCGGTTGAGACGCTTCGACAGGAAGAACACCGTCACCTCCGAGGCGACGCCGGCACTCCACAGCAGCCCGACTTCGGTGCCGGAAAAACCGAGATGATGCCAGTAGATCGAGGAGAAGGCATTGAGCACCGCATGGCTCGACTGCTGGATGGCGACGCCGATCAGGAGCAGCAGCAGATGCGGCTCGCGCAGGCCGCTGCCGGTCGCAACGGGAAGATTGATCGGTTGGCCACGCCGCCGCGTCGGCCCGATGCGCGGACAGAAGATCGCCATGACAACGGTCATGGTAAAGCCGAACACCATGATCGGCAGCACCATCCCCCCGCCCCACAGGTTGATGAGTTCGCCGCCAACAAGCGTCGAGACGATAAAGGCGATCGAGCCCCAGACCCGCATCGAACCGTAGTCGAGCCCCCAGCGGCGCACGCCCGATATCACGATCGATTCGACCACCGGCACATAGGGCGCGAAGGTGGCGCCCTGCAGCGTATAGACGATGAAGACGGGCCAGAAGGTTGTCGTCCAGTAGAGCGCGACCGCCGTCAGCAGCGACAGGCCGCCGGAAAAGAGCAGCACATCGGCGCGCTCCTTCATCCGGTCGGCGATCATGGCGACGACAGGCGCGACCAGTACGCGCACCACCATCGGCACAGCCAGGATGACGCCGATCTCGTGGTCGCTGAAGCTGTGGCCCGCGAGCCAGACGGGGAAGAACGGCAGGACGATGCCGTTGACGAGCAGCGGCGCGCAATAGGAAAGCGCGCTGAGCAGCCGGAAGCGCGGTGGCGCTCCCTCGCTCGTCGGAGAGTTTTGAGCGGGAATCATCGGTGGACCTGAAGGAAACTGAACGTTGCCTAACACACCAACCTAGGGACGACTATGGCGAGAAATAGCCCTTCTAAAACGTTTAAAAAAATAAATAGGGCCTGTCGCCTGACGGCAACGGCTAAATTTCTGGTGCGCAGGCGCGGATGCGCCGGCGCCAAAATCACGGGCCTCAAATCAGGCTGCCTGCGGGGCCAGTTTCTTGTCTTCGAGCATCTCGATGGCGGCAAGAGCCGGCACGCTGCTGGCCAGCGCCCGCCAGGTGATCAGTTCGAAAGTGCCGTCCTCATGCTCGGCGATCGCCGTGCAGCTTTCCACCCAGTCGCCGGTGTTGATGTAGCGGATGCCGTCCATCTCCTGGATGACGGCATGGTGGATATGGCCGCAGATCACGCCGTCGGCGCCGCTCTTGCGGGCTTCCTCGGCAACGACGCGCTCGAATTCACCGATGAAATTGACGGCATGCTTGACCTGCAGCTTCGCCCAGGCCGAGAACGACCAGTAGGGCATGCCGAGGCGGCGGCGTACAGCCGCCAGGATAATGTTGATGCGGATCGCCGTGTCATAAGCCCAATCGCCGAGATAGGCGAGCAGCCGGGCGTTGCGGACGACGACGTCGAATTCGTCGCCATGCAGGATCAGGTATTTCTTGCCGTCGGCGCCGTCATGCATCATGCGGTCGACCACCTCGATGCCGCCGAAATGCATGCCCGGGAAGGCGCGCAGGAATTCGTCGTGATTGCCGGGGATATAGACGACGCGCGTGCCCTTGCGCGCCTTGCGCAACAGCTTCTGGACGACATCGTTGCAGACCTGCGGCCAGTACCAGCTGCGCTTCAGCCGCCAGCCGTCGACGATGTCGCCGACGAGCACGACCGTATCGGCGTCATGATAGCGCAGGAAATCCAGCAGGAAATCCGCCTTCGCGGCCTTCGAGCCGAGATGGACATCGGAAATGAAGAGCGTGCGGAAATGTCTGGGTTCCATCATGTCTTTCACAAGCTGCCACTCGTGTCCCATCTTTCATCTAGCCTTCCAAAATCAGACTCGTGTTTCAGGAAGATGACAAGCCTGTGGGAAACCGCTGCAAACCTGTTCAGGCCGGCCAGGTTGCCCTGGCCGATCCAGCTCTGTTGCAGGAATGGATCAAATTCACCGAGCAGTGACAAGGAGCAGTGAAAAGGAACCGAGCCCGCGCCCGAGTAATGTCAGCTGGGTGCGGGATGATCGGTCTACGCAGCCCGCACCGCCGCCACCGGTTTCACATTCTGGTTCATGCGGAACAGATTGTTCGGATCGTAACGCCGCTTGATTTCGGCAAGGCGAGCGTAATTACCGCCGTAGGCACTTTCGACGCGATCGCCTTCGTCCTCAGGCATGAAGTTGATATAGGCGGTTCCCACAGCATGCGGCTTGGTTGCCTCGAAGAGTTCGCGCGCCCAGCCGGTGCAGCTTGCGTCCATCCCGGCCTCCCGCCAGCGCGCATGCACATTCATGACGAAATGCGAGCTGCGCTGCGGAAATGCGGTGGCCTCGTTGGGCACGCGGCCGGCCGCACCGCCGATATGAGCGATGAAGATCTCGCATTCCGGGCCGGGCAGCTTGCGCACGGCCTTGAGCAGCACGTCGATCGCCGCATCCGGAAGGGAGGCGAAATCCTGGCTCTTCCAGTAATTGCGCGCACCTGGCGTCAAGAGCGGATCGAATGCCTGCTGCCAGCCGGTGAACGGCACCGGCCCGACGACGTCGGCAATCGGTTTTCCGATCGCGCGCAATCTGGCCGTCGCCTTCTCTCCCGCCGCGATGTCCCCGCAATAGCACATGGCGAGCACCATGATCTCCTTGCCGTGCCATTCGGCCGGAAGGAACGGCAGCGGCGGCGCCTGGCGCATCACCACCCAGCAGGTCAGCTCGTCAGGGGCCGCTTCCAGCGCCTGCCGGTATTCCTTGAGCACGCTCTCCGCGTCAGCGAAGGGATGCACGACCAGCCCGGCGAGAACCTCCGTGTTGAGAGGGTTGAGCTTGAACTCGAAGGAGGTCACCACCCCGAAATTGCCGCCGCCGCCGCGCAGCGCCCAGAACAGATCAGGCTTCTCAGTCTCGCTCGCCTTGACCAACTCGCCATCAGCAGTCACCACGTCAACCGACAGCAGATTGTCGATGGTCAGCCCGAATTTGCGGGTCAGCCAGCCGAAACCGCCGCCAAGCGTCAGGCCGGCGATGCCGGTGGTGGAATTGATGCCGGTCGGCAGAGCCAGCCCGAAAGCCAGCGTTTCCTTGTCGACATCGGCAAGCGTGGCACCCGGCTCGATCCTGGCGCGCCGGGTTTGCGGATCGACCCGCACCGATTTCATCGCTGAGAGGTCAATGACGACACCGCCCTCGCAGACGGCATTGCCGGCAATACCGTGCCCGCCGCCACGCACCGAAACGAGCAGATTATTGTCGCGTGCAAACCGCACCGCGCGCACGACATCGGCAGCCCCCGCGCAGCGCGCGATGAGGCCGGGCCGCCGATCGATCATCGCATTCCAGATCGCCCGCGCCTCGTTGTAATTCATATCCTTGCTGGTCAGGAGACTGCCGCGAAATCCGGCGGCAAATGCATCGATGGCCACATCATTGACCATCGTCTGCCCCCTTTGCAGGGTCGTCAGGTTCAAATTGTCCATGATTTCCTCCATGCGACCGGCGCCCCGCACCGTCGCGGTGGCATCCTGCGCCCGTTGAGGTCGTCAAACAAGTTTCCAAAAGGATTAGCTGACCGACGCGGCTATCACATCAATAGAAGGTAAGCGGATCACGTCCGACTTAGGATAACCTGTCTACGAACTCCACCTTGACTTCCAGGCTAAGCATACGTTCATTCGCCTCCGGATTTCCGTGACTACATCTGACATTTGCGGTCATCACATGAGGAGCCACGCTTGTTTCGTTCTTTCTGCCTCGCCTCGCTCATTTGCTCGGTGCCCTTAGCGGCCGAGGCACAATCGCCCAACTATTGCAGAAACAGCGTCAAACAAAACGAGCCCATCGAAACACGCTTTATGGGCCTCGAATATCAGATAGTCGGCTTCGCTCTTGCAGAGAAATACTGTGGCGCAAAACCGAAATCGATGAAGTCGCGATTTTTGGGATATCTGGAAAAGAACGGTTGCGGACCAGGGACCGAGATCCATTCGGAGGTCGGAGCGGTAATTGCACGCATGGAGGGATCATGCCTGAAGTTTATCGCCCAAGGTGTAGATGAGAACGTAGCCATGTCACGGCAACAGGTTGAGGAATGGGCCTCGAACGCCGTGGGAGAGCTTGGAGGGTGCGAGGCTCTGATAAAAGCTCATGATGTTGAAAACTAAGCACGAGGGGTATCCGCACCCCGCCCCTCACGAAAACTTTTTCCCACTCCACATTTCCATACTGTCCCCGTTATCCGATTGATGTATGGAGAAAGTTCAAAAAAGACGTGCACGGAGGCGGCGATGGATCACCCGGAAAAATCCAAGACGGAAAAGAATCTGACGAGCGGCGATCTCGATGAACAGGCGCTCTTCTTCCACCGCTATCCCCGCCCCGGCAAGCTGGAGATCCAGGCGACCAAGCCGCTCGGCAACCAGCGCGATCTGGCGCTCGCCTATTCGCCGGGTGTGGCCGCCCCCTGCCTTGCCATCCGCGACAATCCGGAGATGGCGGCCGAATATACCTCGCGCGCCAATCTCGTCGCCGTCATTTCCAACGGCACCGCCGTTCTCGGCCTCGGCAATATTGGCCCGCTCGCCTCCAAGCCCGTCATGGAGGGCAAGGCCGTGCTCTTCAAGAAATTCGCCGGCATCGATGTCTTCGATATCGAGATCGAAGCCCCAGGCGTCGACCAGATGGTCTCGACCATCGCCTCGCTGGAGCCGACCTTCGGCGGCATCAACCTCGAAGACATCAAGGCGCCGGAATGTTTCGAGGTCGAGCGGCGCTTGCGCGAGAAGATGAAGATCCCCGTCTTCCACGACGATCAGCACGGCACGGCGATCATCGTCGCCGCCGCGATCCTGAACGGGCTGGAGCTTGCCGGCAAGAAGATCGAGGACGTCAAGATCGTCGCCTCCGGCGCCGGTGCCGCCGCCCTTGCCTGCCTCAACCTGCTGGTCATTCTCGGCGCCAGGCGCGAAAACATCTGGGTGCACGATCTCGAAGGCCTCGTCTATGAGGGCCGCGTCGAGCTGATGGACGAATGGAAATCCGTCTATGCCCAGAAGAGCGACACCCGTACGCTGGCCGAAAATATCGGCGGCGCCGATGTCTTCCTTGGCCTGTCGGCCGCCGGCGTGCTGAAGCCGGAGCTTTTGGCGCAGATGGCCGAAAAGCCGCTGATCATGGCGCTCGCCAACCCGACGCCGGAGATCATGCCTGACCTCGCCCGCGCCGCCCGCCCCGACGCGATGATCTGCACCGGCCGCTCGGATTTCGCCAACCAGGTCAACAACGTCCTCTGCTTCCCCTATATCTTCCGCGGCGCGCTCGATTGCGGCGCCGAGACGATCAACGAGGAAATGAAGATGGCGGCCGTGCGCGCCATCGCAGCCCTTGCCCGAGAGGAGCCGTCTGACGTTGCCGCCCGCGCCTATTCCGGCGAGACCCCGGTCTTCGGCCCGGATTATCTGATCCCCTCGCCCTTCGATCCGCGCCTGATCCTGCGCATCGCGCCTGCCGTCGCCAAGGCTGCCGAGCAGAGCGGCGTGGCGCGCCGCCCGATCCAGGATTTCGACGCCTATCTCGACCAGCTGAACCGCTTCGTCTTCCGCTCCGGCTTCGTCATGAAGCCGATCTTTGCGGCGGCAAAGGCGGCAGAGCGCAAGCGCGTCATCTTCTCCGAAGGCGAGGACGAGCGCGTGCTGCGCGCCGCCCAGGTGCTGCTGGAAGAAGGTATCGCCGAGCCGATCCTGATCGGCCGCCCACAGGTCATCGAAACGCGCCTGAAGCGCTACGGCCTGCGTATCCGGCCGCTGTCCGATTTCGAGGTCATCAACCCGGAAGACGATCCGCGCTTCCGCGAATATGTCGATCTCTATTTCTCCCTCGTCGGCCGCCGCGGCGTCATCCCGGAAGCCGCCCGCACCATCGTACGCACCAACACAACTGTTATCGGCGCGCTGGCGCTGAGGCGCGGCGAGGCCGATGCGCTGATCTGCGGCCTCGAAGGCCGCTATGAAAAGCACCTGCGCGACGTTCGCCTGATCATCGGCAAGCGCAAGGATGTCCGCGATTTCTCGGCACTCAGCCTGATGATCTCGCAGCGCGGCGCCACCTTCTTCACCGATACCTACGTCACCTTCAATCCGACCGCCGAAGAGATCGCCGAGTCGACGGTGCTCGCCGCCGAGGAAATCCGCCGCTTCGGCATCACGCCGCGCGCCGCCCTCGTCTCGCATTCCAACTTCGGCTCGCGCGAATCCGACAGCGCCACGAAGATGCGCAACGCCCTGCAGCTCGTCCGCGAAGCCGCCCCCGATCTCGAGGTCGACGGCGAAATGCACGGCGATAGCGCCATCACCGAAGCGCTGCGCAAGCGCGTCATGCCGCACACGACGCTGCACGACGAGGCGAACCTCCTGGTCTTCCCGAACCTCGATGCCGCCAACATCACGCTCGGTGTGGTGAAGTCGATGACGGATGGACTGCATGTCGGCCCGATCCTGCTCGGCGCCGCCCTGCCCGCCCACATCCTCGCCCCCTCAGTCACCTCCCGCGGCGTCGTCAACATGGCAGCACTCGCCGTCGTCGAGGCCTCGCAGCCGGCGTGAGCGAGCTCAGACTGGCAACGTCAGCCAACGCCTCTTTCGCCATGCTTGGGCTTGCCCCACGGCTGTCCAGTCAACCTGCCCCTCATCCGGCTGCCGCCACCTTCTCCCCGTAAACGGGGCGAAGGGGTATGCGGCAACCTCTCCGTTCCCTGCCACGCAGCGTTTGGCACGTCCCCTCGCCCCGTTTACGGGGGTCCGAAGGACGGGTTGAGACCGGTGGCTCGACCCCGGTAAGGTAAGGTAGGGTGATGGGCAGCCATCGGCACGAACCTGACGGCCGTTGGCTTGTCTCGAGCATCTGCCACCGATGCAGCAAATATCAGCCGCCCCGTAACGACAGCCGTCCTCTATCCGCAAGCTCATCCGCGCGCTCATTGCCGGCAATGCCGGAATGGCCCTTGCACCAGGCAATGGTCACCAGGGCGTTCTGGGAGAGCTGAAGATCAAGCGCTTTCCAGAGTTCCGCATTGGCGATCGTCCGGCTTCGGCCATTCCCATTCGGGCTGCGTTTCTTCCAGCCGTTGTTCTTCCAGATATGTCGCCTGATGTTGCAGCCTGTGACGGCGTAGATGGAATCGGACCAGATGACCGCATGTTCGCCTGTCGCCTCGCTATTGATCCATAGTGCGGCCTTGAGGACGGCGGTCAATTCCATCGAGTTATTGGCGGAATCGTCGACCCCACCGAAGCCGCGGGCGATTTCCACAGCATCGCGATAGGCGACAAAAGCCCATCCGCCTTGCCCGGAACCGGGTTCATGACAACCATCCACGAAGAGGTGCAGACCGTGTCGGGCTTCCGGAAGTCCGGCCGTCGTCACGGACGACTGAAGCTCGTTGGAAATGCCCGTCATCGACCGCCCTTCTCGCCTTCGCCGACTGCCAATGTCAGCCTGCGAATTCCTCTACCACAGCCGCAAATGCATCGACCTGCATTTCCTGCGTTGCCCATGAGGTGACGAGGCGAATGACGGATGAGGATTCGTTGTGGGGCTCCCAGATGTAGAAATCGAAATGATCCTTCAGCGTCTCGATCAGGGCATTGGGCAGGATCGGGAAAAGCTGGTTCGTTTCGGTTTGAGCGGCGAAGCGGAAGCCCGCATTTAAGATTTTCGATGAAAGGCGCTGGGCCATGTCGTTGGCATGGCGGGCGAGATCGAAATACAGCCCCTCCCGGAACAGCTCCCGAAATTGCAGACCAAGCACACGCCCCTTGGCAAGCAGGCCGCCGCGCTGCTTGATGTGAAACCTGAACTCCTCGCGCAGTTGAGGATTGGGAATGACGATCGCCTCGCCGAGAAGTGCGCCCACCTTCGTGCCGCCGATCCAGAAAATGTCGGTCAGTTCGGCGATATCCTTCAGGCTGAGGTCACTCTTGTCCGCCGACAGAGCCGCGCCAAGCCGCGCGCCGTCCAGCAGAAGCAAAAGGCCGCGCTCCCTGCAGAGCCTGGAAATCGCCTTAAGCTCCGCCTTCGTGTAGAGCGTGCCCACCTCGGTCGCGTTGGAGAGATAGACCAGCCGAGGCTTTGCCATATGCGGAAAATGGGCATTCGCCTTCAAGGTGGCGGTTATACTATCAGGCGTCAGTTTTCCATCGACCGGAGGCACGGTGATGATCTTGTGGCCTGTCGCCTCGATCGCGCCGGTTTCACGCACGACGATATGGCCGCTTGCAGGCGCGATCACGGCTTCATGCGATCGCAATGCGCTTGCAATGGTCAGGATATTGGCCAGCGTGCCGCTGGCAACGAACCAGATGTCAGGATTGACGTCGCCCATATGCTTGCTGATCAGGGCACGCGCTTCCTGCGAATAGGCGTCGTCGCCATAGGCCGTCTGCTGAACCATGTTGGTTTCGGACAGGGCTTTCAGAATATCGGGATGTGCGCCTTCGCTGTAATCGTCCAGGAAGCTGTGTCGGTTCATCTTGATCTCCTTGTCAGTGCCAAGATCCTGTTATCGACGTCGGAATGGCTTGGCCGCGTCACCCGTTCTAAATTCCCCGATGTGTTTTGTTTTGCAGGAAATTGCTCAAAGCACGGGATTGGCGGCCTGGAGGATGCCCGGCGTGTAACCGAGCGACCGGCGGAAGGCATGGGTCATATGCGCCTGATCGACGAAGCCCACCGCCGCTGCGGTATCCGCCAGATCATTGCCGGAAAGGATCAGGGCTGAGGCCCGGCGCACACGCACCTGTTGAAGGTAAGCGTGCGGCGGCAGGCCGTAAGCCGCCTTGAATTGCCTGAGAAGATGGAACTTGCTGATTCCGGCCACCTCCTTCAACTCGGACAGGCTGATCGCCTCGGCGGAACGATCTTCAAGCAGCTCGCGAACCTGCCTGAGCGCGGTAAAATGCCGTCCTCGATCCGCTTGGGGACGCCGGCCGGCATGGCGTTCGACCGCCATTCTGATGGTGGCGAGATAGAGCGTTTCGAATTCCAGGCTCTGCAGATGCGGCGAGGCCGTCATCTGGTGAAGCCGCTGCAGGCAGGCGTGCAGTTGCGGATCGTCGACGGCGGGAGAGTTGAAGGTGACATCGGGTGTGCCGAAAATATCTTCCGCAGCCTGCCCGATCACAGATGCGGGCGGATAGAACATCCGGTAGGTCCAGCCGTTTTCGGCGCCCACCCACCCTTCATGCACCATGCCGGGGGAAATCAGGCAGACCGTTCCGCGCGGCAGATCGACACGATGCCTGCTGTCATAGGCAAAGGCCTGGCAGCCTTCCTCGATGATCCCGATGGCGAACTCTTCGTGAAAATGCCGCTGGAACCGATGGTCGCGATATTTCGCCCACAGGAACAGCGTGTCGGCCAAGGCGCTGGAACGCCACATCTTGATCGTGTTGACCCCTGCGGGCATCTCGTCATTCCGAAATATGGATGTCGCAAGCGGCATCGAAACGAAAGCGCCTGCTTATACCGCAGTTTGCCCGGCGGCGAAACTTGGCATTGGCTGCGGTGTCGACCATTGACGAGAGTGGCGGCGGCGATGCCTACTGCCGGCGGGAACTCTGGGGCAGCGAGGATCATGGACAATCCGTTGAGCAATTCAGGCAAGCGCGAGGATGCCGTCACCATCCGTCGCATTCTCAAGGTCAATCACGCCGGCGAGTTCGGCGCAATTCGCATCTACGGCGCACAGATCTGGATGGCCCGCCGGTTGTTTCCCGAGATCGTGCCGGCGCTTCATGAGATGCGGGACGACGAGATCGAGCATTGCCGCCTGTTTCGAGACGCAATGCCCTCCAGGAACGCCAGGCCATGCCGCGTCATGGCATTCTGGAGCCTCGGCGGTTATCTGCTTGGTTTTCTGACGGCGCTCGGCGGGCGCAACATGGTCTGGATCTGCACCGAGGCGGTCGAAAGCACCGTTCACCGTCATCTGGAAGATCAATTGGCTTTCCTGAAGACCCGAGATCCAAAGCTTCACGGCCTTATCGCTTCGATACAGGAAGAGGAATTGGCTCACCTAAGGGAAGCCGAGAAAAACCAGACGACGCGCGGCATGGGCCACACCCTGCTGCTTCCAGTCGTCGCCGCGCTCACCGATCTGATGATCTGGCTTTCGACATGGGGAGATTCCAGCTGGATGCGCGCCGAAATGGCCCGTTCCAGGCGGGGCTGAGGAGCGTATCTGTATGCGCTCAGCCGAGTTCCTGGGCAAGTCCGATGAGAAGCCCTTCAGGCCCACGGATGTAGCAGAGGCGATACACGTCTTTATAATCGACGACTTCACCGACGAGCTGCGCGCCGCGCTTGCGCAGCCTTTCAAGCGTGTCGTCGATATCATCGACGGTGAACATGACGCGGAGGTAGCCGAGCGCGTTGACCGGGGCGTTCCGGTGATCTGCGACGACAGGCGGCGTCAGGAAGCGGGAGAGCTCGAGCCGGCTGTGGCCATCAGGTGTGCGCATCATGGCAATCTCGACATGCTGATCGCCCAGTCCGGTGACACGTCCGGCCCATTCTCCTTCGATCGTCGCCCGCCCCTCGAGTTCGAGGCCGAGTTCGCGAAAGAAATCAATCGTCACTCCGAGGTCTTCGACGACGATTCCCATGTTGTCCATTCGCTTGAGCGCCATGTTTCCAATCTCCAAGGTGTCGTTTCAATCGACAAGGTGTCGCCTCGTCCAACAAAGGACGTTCAAGGCACCCCAACACCGACAGATGATGGCATTTAGATGTGCGGTCTCTTAGAGCAATGGCAGTATTTTTTGCCACGCCGCATGCCCAAGCCTCGCATCCGCCTCGTCACCACCGCCATGAGCATGCAACTCTGATCGTGGCCTCTTCTCTCCGATTCGAGTTGGATGCGCGCCGAAATGGCGTGATCGAAGCGGGCTTGATAGTCTGAGGACCGGATCTGGCGCAAGGATCATCGGCAGCTTTCCGGGCGATTGCCAATCCATCCGAGATTGCTATCGTGCGACATCACCAATCTGACGTATGAGGTGCGATGATCTACGAAAACATCTCCGGAGGTCCAGAATTGCTGGCGTGGTTCGGCCAGGAACCGACCTTTCACGATGCGGAAATTCTGAGCCTCACTCTCACTCGCAATGGCATCAGCGAGCTGAAGATTCACGGCTGGATTGGCACCGATGCTGTTGATCAAGATGGATACCGCGTCCTCGAAAAGCACGCAGTCGTCACCTTCGCCTTCGAAGATATCATGGACCTGCAACTTGATGGTTTCAGTCGCCAGAACGTGATCAATGGCCTCATCCTCCGCTACGCAACAGATCGGGGCCGAGCCGGCTACTATGCCCTGCCGAAGGGGCCGGAAGACATCGAAATCGAACTCCGACCCTGTTATGGTCTGGATGGTTTCATCCGCGCGAAGAAGGTCACCATTTCCTTCCGTCCGGGCCGGCCGGTTGCAGACAGACTAGCCACCGGAACAGTCCTGTGAAGAAGTTCCTCCATAGTGAACCCGGCGAAATCGAAGCGATGGCGGCCTTGTTTCGCGAAGGCTGGCACATCTTGCTGTGTTCAGTGGCTGGTCCGGCATGCCGTAAGGTCGATCATTCAGCTCTTCGGACCTATTTCGACGAGACGCAGCGCCTCTGGGGTCTGTATCCCGGTGAATACCTGCTGGCGACAACGGGGCTTCGGCCGAAGGACACCAGTCTCGCCGCAACCATGCGATACTTGCAGGCTGATCACGCCGGCGATGTCATCGCACTGGTCGGCTACAATGATGGCGGCGTGATTTCACTATCGCACGAAACCTTGCCGACGCAGCAAAACGCAAAGCCCGCAGAATGGTGGAGCGGGAACTTTGCAATCTAGGTGCCTTCGCGCGGCTACTCGTCCGGGATGATCTCCTCCCTACCTTGTCAGCGTTGGTTGGCCGATACCGTCGTTGTCTGAAAGCTCAATGCGGCACTCCTCCCGGATGTAGCTCCAATGACGGCTCGTGGCGCAAACTGCCCCCTGGCTCTCCTGACGGAAGGCTTCCCGCATCTGCTGGATAAGATCGCGAAAATACGCTAGGAATTCATCCGAGCTTATTAAGAGAAATAGGCTAAGAGAAACCGCGCGTCGGATTGACGCCGCCATCGACCGACGGACACTTTTCTCACTTCCGGACGACGCCGTGAAACGCCGAAACCTGTCTCTTGCCCTCCTCCTTGCCTTCGCAGCGCCCGCCGCCGCGCAGACCGCTGAGGTTTGCAATGACCTGCGCGGCCGCCTCGCCGACCTGCCGCGGTCGATCGGCAATAATAACGGCCCGGAAGCGCGCCAATATGCCAGTGCCATGGCCGAGCAGAACCTCGAGCTGCGCAAGGTCCGCAACGATCAGCGCAGCTATGGTTGCACATCAGGCAGCATGGTCGTCATCGGCGGCGAGAATGCCGATTATTGCGCCGAGCTGTCGCAGGCCGAAGCCAGGATGACGGATAATATCCGCTACCTTCAGGACCGCCGCAGCGAATTGCTCGGCCAGGGCGGCAACAACGACCAGATGCGGCGCGAGATGATGACGGCTCTCGATGCCAATGGCTGCAACAGCGAAAACTTCTCTACCCCGGAAGAGCGCAACGCGGCTGAACCTGCTCCGAGCATCGAGGAACAGGCGATGCGCACCGATACCTTCATTCCGCTCGGCGGCGGTGAAGAGGCCGACCCGCGTTACGGGCTGCCGCGCGCCGATATGCTCTCGCCCGTCAGCACCATGTGCGTGCGCACCTGCGACGGCGGTTTCTTCCCGATCAGCTCGAACGCCACCTCGGTCGATTTCGGCCGCGATGCCCAGACCTGCGCCAGGATGTGCCCCGGCATCGAGACCGAGCTTTTCTATCGCAACGTGACGAGCACCGAAGCCTCGAACATGATTTCGGTCGCGACAGGCACGCCCTACAGCGCCATGAAGAACGCCTTTGCCTATAAGAACCGCGTGCCCGGCGAAAAATCCGCCTGCGCCTGCAATCTCACCGCCTACTACGACGAGATGCGCGGCAAGCAGGCCGTCAGCGAACCGCCGCAGCAGGGCTCGATCACATCAATCCACACCAATCCGCCGGCAAAGGATGCCGCAGCCGCTGTGCCGCAGCCAACCGTTCCGGAGCGGCCCTACGATCCCACGCAGAACAAGGTCCGCCAGGTCGGCCCGCAGTTTCTGGCCGGCGACCAGGGCTCGATCGATCTGCGCAACCCCGCCGCCCCCGGCCCGCAACCGCTGCAGCAGCAGTAACGCCTAGCCTCTGTTCTGTCCCCATCCATCGTGAAAGACGAGGTCTTCGAGCGGCAGCCGCTGCCGCCAGCCTTTGACGGAGAGTTCCGGCTCGTCATAGAGCCGGTCGACGAAGCCGGCGCAGAGCCAGGCAATCACCTCGATATGGTCGGGTATGCCGAGAATGCTCTTCAGGTCGCCTTCGCGAAAGATGCTGACCCAGCCGATGCCGACGCCCTCCGCCCGCGCAGCAAGCCAGAGATTCTGGATGGCGCAGACGGTCGAATAGCTATCCATCCTGGGATTGTGGGTGCGCCCCAGCACGACGCTGCCGCTGCGGCTGGGATCGCAGGTCACGCATATGCCGAGCGGCGCCTCCGTGATGCCTTCGAGCTTGAGGGAGCGGTATGCCTGCCGCCGCTCGCCTTCGAACATCAGCGCCGCCTCCTCGTTGGCGCTGGCAAAGGCATCACGGACACGCGCCCGCACAGTGGCACTTTTCACCAGAATGAAATTCCACGGCTGCATGAAACCGACCGACGGCGCGTGATGGGCTGCCGTCAGCAGACGCTCCACGACATCGTCAGGCAAGGGATCGGGCAGGAACTGGCTGCGAACATCACGCCGTGTCATGATCGCATGATAGACGGCCTCGCGTTCGGCCACGGAAAAACCGGATGCCGCCGAAAGGGCATCCTCATCAAAGGGTCGCATCGTCAAATCCCCAACAACGCAACCGCCCGCCGTCCGCGCGGGTTGGGTCTATCTTGCCAGGCCGGTCTTCTGACTCGGCGTCATCCGTCTGCCGCAGCCTTCCCGGCAAAAAGCCAGTGGCATGATGAAGCGGCAAACGTCGGCCTTACAGCGTTGGGCACGTTCCGGTCTTCCACCGGATTCCCGATTCTCCCGCTGAGACAGCGGGCACCTGACAGCGCATCTATTTCAGGAAAGCGGCATGGCGGCAAGCCGGCTCTGATGCCATCGCAAAAGCATCCGGCAGACATGCTCCATCCCGAAGCATATCCGCCGGATACCAGCGCCGGCGATCGCGGCGGCTTTCAATCCTCGATTTCGAGGACCAGTTCGAGCTCGATTGGCAGACCGAGCGGCAGGCTTGCGACGCCAAGCACGACCCGGCCCGAAAGCATGTCCTTGCCGAAAACCCCAAGCAGTAGCTCGGATGCTCCGTCGGCTACCTT
>Ga0307515_10007801_pt1 | contig 21063 bp, 15 predicted proteins | sample 17_EM_MG_FD_194513 | JGI IMG/M metagenome (GOLD analysis project Ga0307515, IMG submission 194513) | Populus trichocarpa ectomycorrhiza microbial communities from riparian zone in the Pacific Northwest, United States - 17_EM | ecosystem: Host-associated > Plants > Roots > Unclassified | place...
GTTTTCTTTCATTAACGATAAACAAACATTCATTGAGGGGGCTGCATATCAAATTACTCAAACCTTTTATGAAAGAAGTTCCTATGCGAGAAAAGTATGTTTAAACTACTATGGATACTCCTGTGTCATTTGTGGATTTAATTTCAAAGATATATATGGCGAAATTGGCGAAGGATATATCCATGTACACCATTTGAAACAGTTGTCTATTGTTAAGGAAAGTATAATAGATCCAATTAAGGACTTACGCCCGGTTTGCCCCAATTGCCACGCTATGTTACATAAGGTAAATCCCCCCTATACGCTAGAGGAGTTAAAACAATCATTGCAATCGAGCAAGAAGTAGAAAGTCAATGGTTACTTTCCTGTCGATGGCTTAGAATACGTAACGGCTGAAGCATCATATGTTTAATTTCTTGCCGATTTAAGTTTAAAGTAAAATGTACATAAAAAAAGGGCCTCGATTTTAAATTTAAAGGCGTAAGATGTTTGCATTGATATAAAAGGCATGGTTTTAGGACTGTGCCTTTTTTGTTTGAGCGCGGCATCCGCTGACGATCTTATTTTGCCTTCGTCACGCCACCTGTATATTAAATTTCCATCCTAAAACTTATATGCTAATTTTGATGACATAACGCCAACACTCATCAATCTGATATCATGCAATTCAAAAAAATCCAAATCAATTTAATTTTTCTCGTCGTTGCTTTTTGGTCAACGGCCGCATTAGCAACCGAAATAAAAATCGGCAATCCCAAAATGACCATGGTGCTCAATTATAGCGACAAGGCAAGTATCACCTCGCTGGTGGTTAATGGGCAAAAAGTAATAAGCAGTGCCGATGGTGTATTTACATCGGTGAATATCAATGGCATAACGTATTCATCCCTGCATTTAAAAAAACCGCCGGTATTGGTAAAAACGGGCAATGTTTATAAGCTCAGCAATATCAGTTATGGCGATAAAAACTTCACCATAACCGAAAACTGGATTTTTACCATTAACGACAAAGTCATCAGGTGGACAATTGAACGAAGTTCAAACAAGCCATTACAGGTAAATGAATCTGCCGCGCCTGTATTTAATTTTGATAATATAAATATATGGGAAGGCGCCTACCAGGGCTACGGCGGGCTGGCCTGGTTTTACCTTTTTAACGAAAAACTGTGTACCTACGGCGTACACACCCGTTCATCTGATTTTTGGAACAGTAAAACCGGCAACGGTTTAAATATTACCGTGGCTGCTCCGGGCAAAAACGTGGCCATGAAATATAGCCGTACTGCCGATGACAAACTGGCCTACACCATAAGTGTAAGCAATAAGCAAATGGAGTTAAAGCAGGATAGCGATACTCAAAGGCGCAGGTTTTTAAGAGGACGCACCGATGTTTGGGCGCCATTTAGCCTTGCGGCTGGGGCAAGTAGCCAAAGCATTACCCTTAGCTATTTTAATTTTGACGAAAAGTATGGCCGGGGTAAATTTAATGGTGTTGATGGCGCCAAAGTTGGGGCGGTACTGAATACCATTGCCCGCATAGGGGTAATTGATTCGCTGCATTTTGGCGGCAACAGCTGGGCTACGCCGTATGGCCCCATTTGCCTGCACGAGCAATATATAGCGCAGCTTGGCCTGGCTATAAACGATGAGAAGTATTTAAAGGGCGATGAAACCTGCCTTGACTATTACCGCGATCACGCCATAAAACCCGATGGCAGGGTATTTTCGCGCTGGGCTTATAACAATGAGGATGCCGGCCCCAACCAGTTTAACAGCGACGGCTTTTACGAGGCCCAATGGGGCACCCTTATGGACTCGAACCCGGACCTGGTGACCAACATTGCCGAGCTGTATGATATGACGGGCGATAAAACCTGGGTTAAGGGGCACCAGCTATCCTGCGAAAAGGTTTTAGACTGGATACTGAAACGCGACGATAACAACAACGGGCTGGTTGAAATGATGAACGACAACCGTGCTCAAAAACGTAGCAGCGATTGGATTGATATTGTTTGGGCATCGTACGAAAACGCTTTTGTAAACGCCAAGCTTTACCACGCGCTGGTAAAATGGGCCGATATTGAGCAACAACTACATAACCAAGCCAAAGCAACTTACTATAAAAACTTTGCAGCTAAACTAAAAGAAAGCTTTAACAAGCCTACTACCGAAGGTGGTTTTTGGGACCAGGAAAAAGGCTGTTATGCTTATTGGATTGATAAGGATAAAAGTGTGCATGGCCGCAACATGGTAACGCCTGTAAATTTTATGGCCATTGCCTATGATATTTGCGATAACGATGCCCGCAAGCAAACCATACTGGATAATATTGAAACACAAATGCAGCAGGAAAAGCTTTTCTTTTGGCCGTTATGTATGACAACATACCTGCCGGGTGAGGCTAAGGATTCACAATATCCTTTCCCAAGTTATGAAAATGGCGACTTGTTTTTATCTTGGGGCTCCATAGCCGTAAAAGCTTATGCCGAATATAAACCAGCCCTTGCCCTTAAATATGTGCGCAACGTGCTGGAACAATATGGTAAAGATGGGTTGGCCTTTCAGCGTTATGGCAGGATAAAGCAAGATGGCCTTGGCGACGATATCCTGTCGGGTAACAGCCTGGCCATAGTGGGCTTGTACCAGGCCATTTATGGTATCAATCCTTTGTACAATCGTTTTTACCTCAATCCGCATATCACGCCCGAACTTGCCGGCACCGTTTTGAATTACAAGTTCAGGGATAAAAAGCTAACCATAAACCTCGACAATGATAACTATGCCGTTGCCGACGGAAAATTTAAGGTAACCGCCAAGCGAAGCTTCGGTTTTAATAGTACCAGCACCCAGTTATCATACTTTAATGGCGGCAGCCCGGCTGTTGCTTTGAATGCAGCTTCGGCAGGTAATTTAAGCATCGATATAAAAAACTGGGATGGCGATAAAATGGAATGGCATCAGCAGGCAGCCAAACCAGTTACCTATGTTTTACATCAATTAAACCCGAATACCGGTTATAAACTTGAAGTTAACGGGAAACAGGCCGAAGTTTTAAAAAGTGATGTAAACGGTGAATTAAAGATAGCCTATAAATCCGCCGCGGCTAATGAAGATATGATGCTTAGTAAGGTGAATTAATAAGACATCTTTAACGCAAAAAAAGCAGCGGAATTCCCCCCGCTGCTTTTTTCATTTATATCGCTTATTGTTATTTAACAGGGATAATATCTATAATAACAGTTCGGTTGTAAAACCGCTCTTCAACTAAATTATTTTCAAAAGGTGCGTTGCCCGCATCTTCGCCAAATCCTATGGTTTCGAATTTTACATTGGTTTTGCCGGCTTTAGTTAAGGCCTGCTCCAATGTGTGTTGCACATCCAGTGCGCGGGCTTTGGATAATTTCATGTTATGGTCTTCTTCGCCTATGTTATCGGTATGGCCATGGATAATAACTGTTGATCCATCAGCAATTGAAGCCGATACAACATCGGTTAAAAACTTATCATATGATACAATAGCGTTCGATCTGTCAAAATCATACAGGATGCTATAGCGTAAGCCTTTGGTTGGTGTTTCGTCCTGGCGTATCAAATGCACAGTGCTTTCTTTCCTTACAGGTATACCGGCGCGGGTTTCGCCCGTCATTACAATCTTGTAGTCTCCCGAAGGGTTGCTGCCTAAAATAGTTGTACCCGGAATGCTGGCCTGGTCATCAATAAATGGTCCGAAATGCTGAACGGCACCTTTATCATCGGTAACATCTACCGACCATGATTTAAGCAACTGTTTGGCACTATCGATATTTAAAATTACCTGGCTATCAAGCGGGTTGGCTTGTGTGGCGTTTATCTGAACAGGCTTCATCATATCGCCGCCTACCTCGGTCAATAATTCGGGCGAAGTGCTGGTAATGTCTACACGGCGATCGCCAGCGCGCAACAATACCAATTCTTTAGTGCCGCCTGGTTGTTCTGACGGAATAAGCGGCCTGTTACGGCCGGCAATGGTTATTCTTGATGCATCAACAGCATATTGGGTAACCAGGTATTGTTTAACAGCTTGAGCCAGTTCTTTACCATCTGCAGGGCCTTGGGCCGATGCACCGGTTAGCATAATTACAGCGCCTGGGTTTGATCTTAGTCGATCGCCCAAAATATTCAGGATGTTGTGGTAAACATTCAGCTGCCTTGCCGATCGGCCGGCCATGTTATCGGCCTGCTCGTTTTGCAGTTGCTGTTCCTTGAAAGTAATTGCCTGGTCTGTTGAAAGTGTAATATACCTGGCCGGTATCTGGGCTGATCCTTCATCAAAAAATACCGAATTACGCAAAGGCAGTGTTTCGCTCACCTGGCGTTTTAAAGGTACTGCTGTTGGTGCAGTTACTGTAAAAACAAATTCATGCATAGGTGCGGGTACGCTTGTTGTTGCTTTAGGGGCAATTTTTGAAGCTTTACCAAATTTAAGCGCTATACCGGCGCGTAACGTGGTAACCGACCAGCTTTCGATACTGCGCGGCTCCTGCCCAAAATAAGGATGAAAAGAAACGAATGGCGAGATGCTTACCTTGGTAGTGCTGCTTGCGGGCGAAACCATAATATCGTAACCGGCACCAACCTGGCCCGAGATGAGGGTTTTGTGCATTGCGCTTAACTGGCCATTTGTATTAGGTTGCCTAAGCTGGGTATACTCAAAATCTTTACTGATATTAAAGGCAACCCTTGGGCCGGCAAAAAAGTACAAGCCGGTTGAAGGCACCGTTAAACGCAGGCTTGGTTCAACAGCAATATAGCTGGTGTTGGTTTCTAAAGTAGCCGGGCAATTACAGGGGGCCACTACATCTTTAAATTTACCGCCGCGGCCATCATAAGCTACGTTAAGCATAACACCCAACACACTTGCCGGGCGGTATTCCATCAAAATAGACCCATAAGGGCGTACATCATGGCCCCTATGAAAAGCAGTAGGCGCTATTAATGAATTGTTTAGCCGCTGGGTGGTGCCATCGTAAAAGTTAAAATTGGCAGCGCCGGATACACCAAACCACCAGGTTGGTACAGTAGTGGTTTGTGCTTTAACCGTTATGCCGGCCATAACAACCAAACAGCAGATGATGGTTGTTTTAATTGTTTTATTGATTGGTAACATGAGATGTTTCTTTAAATATTTTGTTGATAGATAGTATTCAATCCCTAAAAAGGGATTGAATACTGTTGATACTGATGTTAGCTTATTGTGGTACGTTAACAGTGGTATTTACCATAGTAACCGAAGCTACCAGGGATATAGCCCTGCCATTTAATACCGTTTGTACCGCGTTGCCGGCTGTTGAGAAGGTGATGCCTGCACTGGATATGATAGTACCCGTCATGATACCGCCACCCGCGCCGTTAATTACAGCCGAGCTGCCTACATACCAGTAAACGTTTTTAGCGAGGCCGCCATTTTTCATGATAACACTCCTGGCACCAGCCGGGCCTGCTGTACCTACGGTGAGGCCGGCAGCTGTCTGGAATATCCATACTGCGTTCGGATCGCCTTTGGCATCCAGTGTTAGGTCGCCATTGGTTATTTTGAAGGTACCGCTTGCGGCTTTATATACGCCGGGGGCTAAAGTTAAACCACCTAATTCGCCTGCGCCGGGGTCTATACCACCTGGTTTCGAGGCCGGGGATATACTATTGTAGGCAATGGTGGCGTCAAGCAATCCCTGTGTGGCAACTGCAAATGATGTGGCTGTTCCTGGTGCCGGTGGCGCTGTAAATATGCCGCCTTTTACGTTACCCTTATTTAGCGGTGTTTCGGTATAAATATCGGCTGTCAGGCCATCATGGAAACCGGTAACCAGGGTTGATGCGGCGGTTGTGCCTATGGCTCCGTTATTGATTACCGTGTTTAAGCCCTGGTTGGTTACGCCTGCATTGCCGCCGAAAGCGCCAAATTTTGCAGCGTCGCCCAAAAGTGGAGGTATAATGATTACGTTGAGCGTAAAGTTGGCCGTTACGTGTTTGTTAGCACTCATAACAACGGTTAGCGGGTTATTGGTGCCTGTTGCATCGCCGCTCCACGAGGTAAAGGTATAGCCGGGGTTTGCCGTTGCCGTTGCATTTGCAGATGAACCTGCTGTGTATGCGCCTGACCCGGTTGTTGAGCCGCCCGCTGCCGGGCTTGATGTTAATACCAGCGCAAATTGCGATGCAGGTATGGCTTTAAAGTTGGCTACTAATTTACGGTTGGCTGCAAGCACAAACTGGTAACTTGAACTTGTAGAGGCTACGTTGCCATTATCAGTCCAGTTTACAAAGGTAAAGCCGTTATTAGGATCGGCAGTTACGGTTACGGTGGTGCCGGCGTTGTATGCACCAGATCCGCTGGTTGTACCGCCAATAGCCGGGCTAGAGGTAAGCACTACCGCAAATTGCGATGCCGGTATCAATTTAAAGTTGGCCACCAAAGCCCTGTTACCCGCCATGGTAAACTGGTAGCTGGAACTGGTTGAAACAATAACACCATTATCCGTCCAGTTGGTAAATATGTAACCTGTATTGGGTGTTGCGCTAACGGTTACGGCAGATGCCTGTGCAAATGTACCTTCACCATCGGTAACACCGCCAAGGGTAGGGGTTGCTGTTAGCGTAACCTGCGGAATGGTGGTAAACGTCCAGGTGTAATCGCTCACCATTGCGGTACGCAAAGTGTCGGTTACTGCTGCCTTTATAGTGCCCGTATAAATAGCAAAAGGCAGCAGGGGCTGGGTTGGCGTAAAAGTAAATACGGTGCCATTGGTAGCGTTTGTTATAGTGCCTGCAATAACAGTAGCGCCCTGTTGTATTATAAATGTTTTGTTGGTAATTGTTGAGGGTGCCATGCTGGTGTTAAAAGTTACCGATATTGCTTTGCTTAAAACAATGTCAACAGCTTTATCAGTTGGGTCGGTTGAAACTACAACCGGGCAGTCGCCCTTGATTTCGCCCTTATAATTATCTTTTTTACACCCTGGGGTTAAAATAGTAAGGAGTAAAAGCAGCGACAAAATTGCGCCGAAAGTTTTGGAATAACCGCTGCGCTGAGGCATGCAGATGACTTCCACTGGCATAGTAAATAGTTTTTTCATGAATATATTATTGAAAGATAAATTGTAAAGTCCCGGGGTCCTATTGGGTCAGATTGCAGGATGGTACAAACTTATGGCAACTTTGCAGCAGGCATGTTACATAACTTTTTGAATAAGTTATATAATTCACACATTAGCAAAGCTGCTTTGGTTTTGAAAATCAAAATGTTTAAACTGCGATGGCGTTAGGCCGGTAACTTTTTTAAACTGGGCAGATAGGTGCGCTACACTGCTATAATGGAGTTTCCACGAAATTTCGGTAAGGCTTAACTCGTCCTGCCATATCAACTGTTTTACCAGTTGAATTTTATTCATGATGATAAACTGTTCGATAGTGATGCCCTGTACTTCCGAGAATGTATTGGCCAGGTAAGTGTAATCACGGTTAAGCTTGTTACTCAGGTAATCGGAGAAATTGGTTTTTAACGGAATTTCTGAATGAAAAATCAAATCGGTAACTACCTGCTTTATTTTTTCAACCAGGATGTTTTTTTTGTTATCCATTAATACCAGACCATATTTTAATAAAGCGATGCCCGCTTGTTGAATTTGAGCCGTTACCACATCCCCTGTAACAATTACTCGTCCCTGGTCAACAGAAGTACATTTTAGCCCTGCCCTTCGCAATTCAAATTCGACGATAATTTTGCAGCGGCTGCTCACCATGTTTTTTATAAAGAGATTCATTGTACCCCTGTATTACAAAACAAGTGCCCCCATAAGTTTTTTACCGTTTAAACGCTGTTTTAATAAAATCATCGCTAAATATTTTAAATAGATAGTGCCCGCCGGATACGAAAAAGGCACTAATACCAGCGTCGAACAATGGTGATTAAATTTGATAGTGGGCGCGATTGGTAAAACCGGAGGTTGTAATTTTATGGCAATAATGAGTACAATACAGGATTTTTTTAGTTGTTTAACGAAAAATTGGGTTTTTTTACACTTGCAGGTGGTGCACAGAAAAACTGTATTTGTACGTCCACTAAAACCATATAGTATCAATCGGCATCAGGTTTTAATCAAAACTCATCGCGATATCTTTAAATGTTTATAACGGCAATTTTACTGGGGTATTGGTTTGCCACATGGCAGTTTGAATTACAGATTGATTACCGTCAAATAATCGTGGCGCTCCCGAAAATAAAATCAATAAAATAATTGTGTTTTTGACACTTTTAAATTAATATTGACATCGGATTCACAGGGCGTGCAAATTGTCCCTGTCTGATACCAAACACCATTATAACCTGTATATTTTTAAAGAAAAGACTTATTACGTATGAACACCCTGAAATGCACGCGGCTTTTTTTAATTGTATTTTTAACAATACTTGGACATGCGTCGGGTGTTGTTGCTCAGTCAGCCGGCAACCAGCCGGCTAAAAAGGCCGCTAAAGCCGATGCGTATTCGGCGTATTTGTTTACCTACTTTACAGGCGGCAAAAAAGGCGAAGCTATCCGCTTTGCGTTAAGTACCGATGGCTATCATTACCGGGCCCTTAACAACAACCTGCCTGTTTTAAGTTCGGCGGTTATAAGTACAACCGGGGGAGTGCGCGATCCGCATATCCTGAGAGGGGCCGACGGGAAAACGTTTTACATGGTGGCTACCGACATGAATACCGAAAAGTACGGCTGGGGCCCGGATACGACTATGGTACTGATGCAATCGACCGATTTAATTAACTGGACATCGCACACGGTTGTTGTGCCGCAGGTATTTAAGGAGTTTGAAGGTGTAAACCGGGTGTGGGCTCCTCAAACTATTTACGACCCTAAGCTGAACAAGTACATGATATATTGGTCGATGCGATTTGGCAACGGGCCCGACAAAATTTATTACGCCTATGCCAACAAAGATTTTTCGGGATTGGAAACCTTGCCCAAACAACTTTTTTTTAAACCCGACAATGGCGCCTGTATTGATGGGGATATTGTTTATAAAGACGGTAAATATCACTTGTTTTTTAAAACAGAAGGTTCGGGGGCAGGAATTAAAATTGCCGTATCGGATAAACTGACAGAAGGCTATGTGTTGATAGATAAATATATACAGCAAACCAAATCGCCGGTAGAAGGCGCCGGTACTTTTAAACTAAACAATAGTAACGCCTATATACTGATGTACGACAGGTATACCGAAGGTAAATACCAGTTTACCCGCACTACCGACCTGGAACATTTTACTGCTATTGATAACGAGGTAACCATGAATTTTCACCCACGACACGGTACGGTTATGCCCATAACAGCGCGGGAAGCTGCCCGCTTAACCGCCAAATGGGCAAGCACAGATGATGTGATGCTGTCGCCCCGTTCGGGCCAGGTGAAAAAGATTAACATTGTGCTAGATTCTGCCACTCACACCCTTACGCTGCCGGTATTGCCCGGCACCGGTTTAAAGGCATTTAATCCGGCGTTCAACGCATTGCCCGGCATTGCAGTAATACCCACTGCGGCGCAAAACTTTACCAAAGGCCCGGTAAAATATAGAGTGACCATCAATGGAAAAAAACCTGAAACGTATAGCGTACAAGTACAGGAAAACCACAACCCCGTAATTGAAGGTTACTATGCCGACCCGGAGATATTGTATGCCGAAAAAACGGGCAAGTTTTATTTGTACCCAACCAGCGATGGTTTTGACGGCTGGAGCGGCAACTATTTTAAAGCCTTTTCATCGGCTAACCTGGTTAACTGGAAGGATGAGGGTGTGATACTTGATTTACCCAAAGATGTAAGCTGGGCAAAACGGAATGCCTGGGCGCCCTGCATTATCGAAAAAAAGATAAACGGCGGCTATAAATATTTCTACTATTTTGCTGCCGCGCAAAAAATTGGCGTAGCTGTGGCAAATGACCCGGCTGGTCCGTTTGTTGATTCGGGTAAACCACTCCTTGATAGTTTGCCCGCAGGTGTAAAAGGCGGCCAGCAAATAGATGCCGATGTTTTTACCGACCCGCAAACAGGCAAAAGTTATTTGTACTGGGGCAACGGTTACATGGCCTGCGCCGAGTTGAATGACGATATGATCTCATTAAAAACCGGTACCACAAAAATATTAACACCCGACAAGCATTATAACGAAGGTACTTATGTAGCTTACCGGAAAGGCATCTATTATTTTATGTGGTCGCAAAATGATACGCGTAGCCCCGATTACACCGTGCATTATGGAACATCCAATTCGCCCCTTGGGCCAATAACGGTGCCGGCAAACAATGTGGTAATTGCCAAAAATGCTAAAGAAGGCATTTACGGAACCGGGCATAATTCGGTTATACAGATCCCCGGCCGCGATGAATGGTATATTGTATACCACCGTTTTAATTATCCCAAAGGTATTACCATGGGCGATGCCGCCGGTTACAACCGCGAAGTTTGTATAGACAAGCTGGAGTTCAATAATGATGGCAGTATAAAGGAGGTAATCCCTACTCATAAAGGTATAAAGCCTGTTGTAATGGACAAGTAGATGCGCTTCTGTTGGTGTGAGGTTATTGCAGATCTGTGACTTTTTTTCCTGGGCAGAAATAAATACATTTAATTATGATTTACAAGGCTTTAAAGCATCGATTCCGAGCGGAAACCATTACACTATTGTTTTTAATATCACCATTGTTTCTGCACGCTCAAAACAATGGTGATATTAAACCTTTAACTGCTGATAATGTAAAAATCACTTCTAAAATTCTTAACGAAGATCGTAAGGTTTATATCTATGTTCCGCCTGCGGATTCTACAAATCCTGCAAAACGTTACCCGGTATTGTATTTAATGGATGGCGAGAGCCATTTTAGTATGATAGCCGAACTTTGCAGGTACCTTAGCCGCTGGGACGTAAATGTGATTCCCGAAATGATTGTGGTGGGGATACCCAATACCAACCGAACCAGGGACCTTACGCCAACACATAGTATTATCGATTATTATGGAAAACCTGATACCAGTTCGACATCGTGGCTGAAACCAAGCGGAGGTAACAACAAGTTTCTGCAATTTATCGGGGATGAATTGATGCCTTATGTCGATTTACATTACAAAACCCAGCCTTTTAAAATATTGGCGGGGCACTCCTTTGGAGGAATCGCGGCTATCAATTGTTTACTGAACAAGCCGGATATGTTTAATGCCTTTGTTGCTGTAAGCCCTTCTTTTTGGTGGGACCGGGAGTATTTATTAAAACTGGCAGATGAAAAACTGAAAAAGGGATCAACTTATAATAAAATTCTTTTTTACAGTGATGCCAGTGAGGGTGTTGCGGATAAAAGCACATTTCATATCAACCTGCTAAAATTTGATTCGCTTATCGTAAGAAATCAAATTAAAGGTTTAAGCCATAAATATGTCTATTATCCAGACGATATACATATGACAGAACCAGTAAAGGCTTATTATGATGCGTTGCGTTTTATATACCTGGAATGGAATCTGCCCCCGTTTGATCCTAAAATGGTTAATTCCGCCGTCATTATGAAACATTACCATGAGCTGTCATTACGATATGGCTACACTATTTTACCAAATGAGGTAAATATTAATGATTGGGCCTCTTATTTAATGAAGAATGGCGAAACATTAGATAACGCTATAAGCCTGTTTGAAATGAACACCGTCAATTTTCCTTCTTCCTATAAGGCATTTGGCAGTCTGGGAGATGCTTATGCAAAAAAAGGACAGAAACAAAAAGCGACTGCCTGTTATAAAAAAGCAATTGAGCTAAACCCAGCCGCTACGAATATCGAAGACAAACTGAAAAGCCTGTAGCGGAACAATAACGCCGCTTTTAAACCATTTGAATATAGGGAGCATTCTGGCCCAAATTCTGGGTGTACGCTGTGCTTTAAGGGCAATTCCACATGTGTAGTTATCTCTTATGCATGCACATGTATTTTACACAGTATTGCGCACTTTTGGTACAACCAGCAAATGGAATTAAAAGTGGGAAGGTTTGAGTAATCTACGCCTTCCCATAATTAGTTTCCAATCAGAAATCCACAACCCAGGGCTAACGCAAAAGTACATACAGTCCACAATTGCCTCATTTACTCTTATTGTAATTATTTTAAAGATTTTTTTTGTCTTTTGCTATTACGCGCTTTTAATAACCCAAATTGATTGGTTAATATGCATGCCAATACTATAATTGTGGCATAAAACCCTATATTTTGCCATAAATTCCCAACACTAAGGTAGTCACTTGCTCTTGTGAAAGTTATGGCTATCATCGGTTTTATTAAGGAGTGGTTAAATGTAAATTTCTTGTTAAAACAAAAATTGCTTTTCTTATCAAATTTAGCGCCTTTTTTAACTTTCGTGACAGAAAATGATCAGTCAAAAAAGTGATACTTATCACATTTATACCGTAATTGTATCATATTTATATAATACTGAGTTTCTGTAACTTTGCACATGAGCCTAAACAAGATTTTTCCTATTGAGAAATGGAGCTTTATTACTGCTGCTACTTTACAATTGCTAAACACAGAGGACTATGATCGTTTACTCATAAATAGTACTTATCATAATTATAAAAAAGGAGAAATCATTTTCAGAGAAAATACTTTACCTGCCGGAGTTTTCCTGGTGCTTAATGGTAAAGTAAAAAAATACAAGGTTGACCATGCCGGAAAAAGGCAGACGATATACGTTGCAGGTAAGGGAGAATTGGTGGGCTACCACGCTGTGCTGTCAAGGGAACGCTATTCCGATTCGGCAGCGGCATTGGAAGCCAGCCGGATATATTTTATTCCTATCGAAGACTTTATGTTTACCATAAAAAATAGCCCGTACTTTGCGCAGCAATTGCTTGGTGCTTTAAGTCATGAGGTTATGGTTTTGGCCAATAGTGTTTTGGTGTTTGCCCAAAGAAATGCTGCCGAGCGCCTCGCAATAACTTTAATTGTACTCAGGGAGAAATACAAGGAAGATGTCGCTGTTAACTCAACCGTTGTCCTGACGGTTTCAAGAGCAGATTTGGCCGACATAGCCGGCATTGCCGAGGAAAATGTAACCCGCCTGCTCAGGGAATTCAAAGAAGAAGGCTTATTAACCAGGGAGGGCCGAAAGATTGCAGTTACAAATATTAAAGGATTGGTAAAAAGGACCAATTACAGATAATATATCCATCACAAAAACATTGTCTCAGCATATGCTGGCTACCTGTTTTCAAGCCAGCTTAAAAAGCCGCTTGTTTTTTCTTTACCTATCAGCAGCTTATCCGGGCTGGGTATCACAAGTTTCACAAAAAGTTTCCTCGAAAAATAGTGCTCTACCTCTTTAACTGCGCTAAAGTTGATGAGGTATTGTCTGTTGAGCCTGAAAAATTGTTTTGCCGAAAGTAACTCCTGCACCTGGTCTAACGATTGGGTGATGGCGTACTCCTGCTGCTGAAACGTCATGATGGTTGGCGTATCATTACGGATATAAATAAAGGCTATCTGTTCGGTTTGTATGGTGCTGTATTTATTGTTTTTAAAAACCAGGAAACTCTTTTTCCCCTCATCAATACCAATCCTTTTTAATAGTATATCCAGGTTGGGCTGGGCATGCTGCTGAAAAAAGTTTTTTAAATTATCAACCTTTTCAAACGCTTCCTGCAGCTCGTCTTTTGAAAAGGGTTTTAATAAATAATCAATACCATTTGCCTTTATGGCATCCATGGCATATTCGCCGTAGGCGGTGCAAAAAACAACAGGGCAGTTTATTTTAACCGATTTAAATATCTCAAAGCACAGGCCATCAGATAATTGGATATCCATAAAGATAAGATCGGGCTGTGCTGTTTGGGTAAGATAATCTATTGCGCTTTCAATACTTTGCAATTTTGCCACGATATTGGCCGCAGGCCTTAGTTTTAAAATAAGATCGGCAAGTGATTTTGCCGCTTTAAGCTCGTCTTCGATGATGATAATATTCATGAGATGACCGGAAGTTTGATAGTGAATAAAGTTTCGCTGGCTTCAATACTAATGGTTTTATTAAGCAGGTGAATATAACGCTGGTTGATGTTTTCGAGCCCCATGCCCGTCGAGGCTTCGGGTGTTCTTTTAAGCTGAACCTCGTTTTCAACAGCAATATAGCTATCTGCTGAATACAGGCGGATTTGCAGGGGGCGTGTTACCGATACTACATTGTGCTTTATACAGTTTTCTACCAGGAGCTGCAAGGTAAAAGGAGGGATAAGTGATTGATAGTAATCGGGATTGATATTAACCGAAAGATGGATGCCATCTTCAAACCGGGCTTTTAATAAAAATACATAAGCATCAAGTATCTCCAGTTCATCTGCAAGTTTTATCAGGTCGAGCTTGCGGCTTTCGAGGGTAAAGCGGTAAAAATTCGAAAGCTTTAAAATAAAATCTACCGAATGCTCATCGTTGCTCTCCACCATATATTTTAACGTATTCAAACTGTTAAATAAAAAGTGTGGGTTTACCTGCTGCTTAAGTAATTCATATTGTGCACCCAGGTTGTCTGATTTGGTACGCTCCAGTTCGATACCCACCTGCTGGTTTTGATAGCTTTGGTAGGCCATGTTTAAAAACAGATAAAACATAATGTTCACCAGGATACCCCTTACCTCGAACATGAGCATTACCGGGCCAAAATTGAGTCGCGAGAGTAAAAACTGTTGTATACAAGCTAAAATAAACATTACCGCTATCCCCCAAAACAAGCCTTTAACCAAACGCAGTACCGAAAACCCGTTGGCAACATCGCGCGAGGTGTATGCCGGCAGCGTAACAATATTATAATACCATATAAAAACCGCAAACAGAAAAGTTACCGTTGAATCTACAAGCGCCTCGTAAGGGTTAAAATGATGCTCGGCAATTTTAGGAACCGAAGTAAGCACGCCCAGGAAAAACGAGCTTAACCAGATTATTTTGTTAGATATTTTAAATGTTGTTTTATTCATGTTGGCAAACTAAATGTAGCACTTTAACATATACAGCTCTTTTATGAAGCGATATGCTATACTCCCTGTAAGCAAGCGCATCATCCCGCTAAGGTAAAATATAATGCACATTGATGCCGCATGCAAAATAGCCCAAATAGCCAATATTGTACGCGGCATAGGCATTTTGCCACCCCGCGCAGGCATGCAAAAGCAATGCCTTTATTGCACCTGCTGTCGTCCTTTTCAGCGCTTTGTAAAGCCTTGCTGCTAACAAAGGTTTTGATGGCTTGGACCGTAAATCCATCGGCTGGCTGGTTCGGCGTTCTATTTAACCAACTCGCCCGGAATTATGCCTAATCCGGCTGGTTTTAACTAAAGGGCGGCGCGGTTTGAGGATAGGTTTGCATAAAAAATAACAAGTATCATGAAATCATTAAAAGTTTTAGCACTAATTATGGGCTTTATCATCAGTGCCCTGTCGGTTTACGCCCTGATGGGTGGCGGCAAAATACCCGCAAAAAAAGATATAGCAAAAGCAGGCGGAAAAGGTTTTGTTGTATTGGAGTTATTTACCTCCGAAGGTTGCTCAAGCTGCCCGCCAGCCGATGAGTTACTGGTGAAAATACAACAGGAAACACAGGGTAAAGCGGTCTATCTGCTGGTCTATCACGTTGACTATTGGAACCGTCTGGGCTGGAAAGATATTTTCAGCAACGCTGGTTTTTCGGCCAGGCAACGGCAATATGGGCAATGGCTTGGCGGTACACAAATTTATACGCCACAGGTTATCGTAAACGGCAAAGCCGAACATGTAGGGTCGGATGAGGCTGCACTTAATAGTGCCATTGCCGATGGACTGGCAACCAACCCGGCGGCCACAGTTATACTCCGGGCGCAACAGGACGGCAGTAAACTGAAACTGCAATACCAAACTACAGGGGCGCCTGATGGCAGCAATATATTGGTTGCCCTTGTACAAAAGAACGCCCAAAATAAGGTAGAACGTGGCGAAAATGCAGGCCGCGTACTATCGCACATTCAAATAGTACGCAAAATACAAACAGAGCAGCTAAGCAACAACGGCGCAGGCAGCACCACTATTGACTTGCCTGAAAATTTTAGCGCGCAAAGCTGGGAAGTGCTATGCCTGGTGCAAAATCAAAACAGCGGCGAAATTTTAGCGGCCTCAAAAGCCGGCCTCAAATAAGCATCATGAACAAGCCCGGCAAATACAAACAAAACAGGCTGATTGCGGGGTTAGTGTCGCTGCTGTCTTTATCATTATTGGCAGGTGCTCCTTTTGAACGGAATCCGCAGGATTGTCAAATGGTGAGCATCACTATAAAAAAGAAAAAGGATACCAGCCAGCCGCAGCCGGCTTAAAGGGCATCAGGCCATAAATTCATAAGCGAACAATTTCATCAAATCAAACAACAATATCATGAACAATTTAAGCACATCAAAAACATCAAAAATTATTTATTGGGTAGGGGTTGTACTGTTGTCACTGCTTTTTTTAGCAAGCGGCTATTTCGAGATTACCAAAAATCCGCTCACTTATACCAAAACATTAAAAATGGGTTATCCCCCATATTTTATTACCCTGTTAGGGATCTCGAAAATTCTTGGCATAACCGTGCTCCTTGTACCCCATAAGTTACCGTGGCTTAAAGACTGGGTTTTCGCAGGCCTTGTTTTCGATGTCATCTTTGCGTTTGCATCGGGGTACGCTATCAGCAACAACGCCGACCTCATTAAATCAGCGACAGCCTTTGTGGTTATCATTATTACTTACATACAGTTCCGCAAGCTTAATTCACATAAAACGCAGCTAATCGTAGCCGGAAACTGAGACCATCCCGGCTTTTAAAATGACTAACTCAAAGCCAAATCTGTCCACCTCCCTGTTTAATGGTCGTTAAAAAATCAAAGTGGGGGTACTTTTGACTCAACAAAAAAACAATTTTAAAAATAAAACAATGGAAAATAATCAAGCAAGCGGTTCAGCAACAACCACCGCAGCAGTATCTCAAAACGTATTATACACCGGTAAAACCCATACCACAGGTGGCCGCGATGGAGGCTCGTCAAGGAGCGCCGATGGTAATCTCAATATTAAACTGTCTATCCCGGGCAGCGAAGCAATTGGTACCAATCCTGAGCAGTTGTTTGCTGCAGGCTGGTCGGCTTGTTTTATCGGCGCCATGAAAATTGCTGCCGGCCAAATGAAAGTCAGAATCCCCGCCGATGTAGCTGTTGATGCTGAAGTGGACTTATGTAACACCGATGGAGCTTACTTTTTACAGGCCCGCCTTAACGTAAGCCTGCCAGGTTTATCAACAGAAGTTGCCCGGGCACTGGTAGATGCCGCACACCAAACATGCCCGTACTCTAAACTTACCAGGGGCAATATCAACGTGCAAATTAACTTAATCTAATAACACCGTTTCGCTGCCTGGGTCGCCGTTAAACGCGGGCCCAGGCAGCGAAAGGATAACAATAACAATATGTCGCAAAATCTCAAATTTGATCGCCGCCGCTTTTTAAGCGCTGCCGCTATTTCGCTTGCTGCCGGCCCGCTTGCTATGCTTGGTTCTGCAAATGCAAAAGCCAGCCCTGCGCATGCGACCAATAAAGCTAAACAGGCCGGTGCCTCATTTGGCACAATAAAACAAATTGACGCAGGACTATTAAACGTTGGATATGCCGAAGCTGGCCCGGCCAATGGCCCTGTGGTGATTTTGCTGCATGGCTGGCCTTATGATATCCATAGTTTTGCAGATGTTGCCCCGCTGCTGGCAGCAAAAGGTTACCGGGTTATTGTACCGCACCTGCGCGGCCATGGTACAACGCGCTTCCTGTTGGCTACAACATTCCGTAACGGGCAACAGGCGGCCGTGGCTTTGGATATTATTGCTTTAATGGATGCACTGCATATTAGTAAGGCGATATTTGGCGGGTACGATTGGGGAGCACGCACTGCAGGCATCATTGCTGCCCTTTGGCCCAACCGCTGCAAGGCCATTGTATCGGTAAATGGGTACCTCATTAATAACCTTGAACGTAACAAGTTGCCATTGCCGCCAAAAGCCGAATGGGGATGGTGGTATCAGTATTATTTTGCTACCGAACGCGGCCACGCCGGTTACCAGGCCAACAGGCACGATTTTAACAAACTCATCTGGAAAAACGTTTCGCCTAAGTGGGACTTTGATGATGCCACTTTTGAGCGCACAGCCGTATCTTTCAGCAACCCCGACTATGTGAACATTGTAATACATAACTACCGCTGGCGTTTAAGCCTTGCCGATGGCGAGGCGCGATATAATGATATTGAAAAGCTGCTTGCCCAAAGCCCGGTTATTACCGTACCTGCCATTACATTGGATGGTGACTCCGACGGTGTTGCCCCTGCCACTGATGGTGCCTCATATGCCAAAAAATTCTCGGGGAAACATACGCATCGCATTATCAAAGGCGCGGGCCATAATCTGCCCCAGGAGGCCCCGCAGGCTTTTGCAGATGCCATTGTTGAGGTTGATGGTTATTGAGGCTGACTTGACTTTTAACTTAATATCATGGCGTACGCCCCGATAAAATGGGGGCGCCAGGCTATCCGTTCATACTACACAGGCATTAGGCGCGAGGCCGGTATCCGTTTCTATCCTTTACGCGAGCTGCAGGTATGCAAAAACACCGGATGAAATTAAACATCCGGGTGTTGCACATGCATTACTTTGCATGGCGTTTACCTATCAGCGGGCCACAAGTCTGGACCTTGCGGCAGCAACAACGCTTGCGGTAGCTGGAGGCCAGCTTGCGATTTGAAATTGGCTTTGCATAGCGTATACCTATCAGCGAGGCACACGCGACACGCGTGCGCCAGCTTGGGGGAAATGGCTGCAAAGATTGCTGACGTTTTAGGTGTTTCGCTTGACTACCTGGTGGGCAAAACGGATGTAGAACTTGATCAATCCATCCTGGACAAAGTCGTTTCTATCCAAAAACTCCCTGATGAGGATAAAAGCCACATCATGTATTCTATTGACGGCCTTATTCAACATGCCAAAACAAGATTGGCTTATAAATAACAAAGCCCGGCATCACGGCCAGGCTCTGTTTATTCTACAGCTTTATATTATCCAACAAGCACCCTGCCTTGCATGCGGGTCACACGCGACACGTGTGCACCAGCTTAGGGCATTATTTCCTATATTTTATTAAGGCTTAACTGTATTTACAAAGTTTATATAAGCAGTTCCTCTTTCTGTATCTACAATAAAATGCCAAACATTCTCAATGCCTGTAAGATTGCTTGGATCATCGTCTGGAAATCCTTTTTTAATTATGGTTTCTTTGTCTTGCTGAGAAAACCCCTCAACCTGTTCGACCTCTAAGCAATTGATCCATAATAGCATTGCTTGTTCTTTACTATCTGATTCTATTTGGGATATATACGTCCCTCCCAGATAGTCCATTATAAATGTATATAAGTTATTACTAAATGTCATTTTTAATTAATTACTGCCTTTTGCTTTTTGAGCATGATTTTCTCCTTTTTCATTAGCTTTTCTCTGCTGATGATCCATTTCTGTTTTTGCTTTAGCTTCTGCTGCTTTATCTTCTTTGGTCTTGTTAGGTTTAGATTTTAGTTCTTGATACTTTGCCTTTGCCTCTTCGTATTTTTCTTGTGCTGATTGTTTAGCTTTTTGGTTGGCGTGCGGACTATTTTTGTTACCACTGGATACGTTACTTTTTTTGTCATCTGTTGTTTGTTGTGGAAATTTCGCAGGCTCTGGTACTTTTGGCACAACCTTTTCTGGTTCAGGTGAACTTGGGGCTTGGGGTTGTGACGCATTACTGTTGCTATTAAATATCTTATCCAAGATCCACATGGTTCCGGCACCAGCTGCTGCACCAAGTATAACAACCCCAGCAACAGGTAATGTTAACGCATTTCCAGGTCCAGTTGGGGCTCCGCCAAGTGCTATAGCCCCCCCTAATGCCAAGCCTCCGCCCATGATGCCACCGGCAGTAACTTTTGCAGCTGTGGTAGGATCTCCGCAGCAGTCACCCTCCCCGCCACCATTTACATCTTCCCCAAACATCCCATCAGGGTCAGTATGTCGAATAGGATCATCAAAGGTATAGTTGTATGGGGAAGCCCTTCTTTCCATCTCCGCTAATGGATCAACACTCGTCCACCTTCCAATCACCGGATCATAAAACCTTGCGCCGTAATCGTAAAGTCCCGTTTCCTCCTGTAACTCCTTATGATTATAAAGGTACTGATTTTTCGGACTTGGCGTAGTACCTTGTAAACTTTGTATGGCATACCCAAAAGCATAATAATCGCTCCGTTGCGAGTTCAGCGGCGTCATCTGGGTAGCGTCTGATGCGTTCCAGGTTGTGGTAATCCTGGTATCACCCAAATGATCCTTTAAATCATACTCGTACTTGTACACTGATCCGCTTTTCCGCGCCCGGCCTTCTTCTGTCGAGATAAAATCGAGTACAGGCGTTGTGGTGGAATACTGGTATTGGATGCCAGCGATGTATTCTGTAACAGTGGTTATGCCGCTATTCGTCGACAGTTTTCTTAGTTTCCGGCCTGCGGCATCATAAATATACGCTATCGAAATGCCCGATTTGGTCACCGTTTGCGGCAGGTTAAGCATATTATAAGCCTGCGTAAGTCCACGGTTCAGGTCGGTAAGTTGGCTGCCATTGCCGTCATAAGTGTACTCGCCGGCTTGGCTTACCGTATTGTTAAACCCTGCTGCGGTGCCGGCATCATCAATCCGGTCAACCTTATTACCACTTACGTAGATATAATTCAGGTTGTCTATCAGCTGCGCTGCTGTTCCGTTCTTGTCATACCGTTTCAGCGTCTGGATATTGCCCATAGGATCGTAAGTCAGGTTTTCACTGTAAAAACCGTCGTTGGCTGCCGAAGTGGTCGATATCGCATCCGTTAGCCTGTTCAGCTTATCGTAAGTATAGTTATAGGTGAGCGCAGGCAGGGTGGCCCCCGATAATGCCCCG
>Ga0307515_10007802_pt1 | contig 21061 bp, 20 predicted proteins | sample 17_EM_MG_FD_194513 | JGI IMG/M metagenome (GOLD analysis project Ga0307515, IMG submission 194513) | Populus trichocarpa ectomycorrhiza microbial communities from riparian zone in the Pacific Northwest, United States - 17_EM | ecosystem: Host-associated > Plants > Roots > Unclassified | place...
CTGCTGATGACGGTGTGGATGTCGCTCAACAACTGGCCCTTGCTCGGCCACCCGAGTTTTTCGGGCCTGAAGAACTACGTGGACCTGTTCCAGGACGCGTCCTTCTGGGGCAGCGTGCTCTTCACCGCGAAGTACACGCTGGTCGTCACGCCGGCCATCTTCCTGTTTGCTTTCGCGCTGGCGCTGCTGGTGCACCGCGGCGTACGCTTCGTCGGCATCTTTCGTACCGCATATTTCCTGCCTGTCGTGATCGGCATGACCACCGCGAGCCTGCTCTGGACCTGGTTGTTCAATGACCAGGTCGGCATCTTCAGCGCCGTGCTGATGGACCTCGGCTGGGTGGACGAACCCGTGCAGTGGCTCGGCGAAACCAACAGCGCGCTGGCTTCCATCGTGGTGATGGTGCTGTGGAAGGCCACCGGCTTCACGATGGTGATCCTGCTGGTGGGCATGCAGGCCATTCCGATCGATCTGTACGAGGCTGCCCGCCTGGACGGTGCCGGCTGGTGGGCACAGGTTCGCCACGTCACCATCCCGCTGATGCGCCGCACTTTTGCGCTCGCGCTGACCATGTCCTTCATCGGCTCTTTCCTGGCCTTCGAGCAGTTCTTCGTGATGACGCGTGGCGGGCCGTTCAACAGCACGATCACCGTCGTGCACTGGATCTACCGGGCCTCCTTCACCTATTTCAAACTCGGCTACGGCGCGGCGATGTCGGTCGTGCTGCTGCTGATGCTGCTGGTGCTCTCTGCCGTGCAGCTCTACTTGTTGAGGGACGAGCCGTGATCGAGCTGGCTCCGCTCGCGGCGCATTCGCACGCGGTGAACGACTCGCCCAGCCGGCGCCGCTGGCGCAAGCTCGGTGTGCAGGCCGCGTACTACGGCCTGTGCAGCGTGCTGCTGCTGATGTTCTTGTTCCCGATCCTGTGGTCGGTGATGACTTCGTTCGAGACCGCGGCCGAGGCCTCCGCCTCGCCGCCCGCGTACTGGCCCAGCCGTTTCTCGCTGGAGAACTACCGCAACCTCGCGAACTACGGGCAGGGCATTGGCCGCTACCTCGGCAACAGCGCCGGTGTGGCCGTGATGACGGTGCTCTTCACGCTCGTTCTCGCCACGCTGGGCGGCTACGGCTTTTCGCGGTTCAGGTTCCCCGGGCGCAATGCCTTGTTCATGCTGATCCTGGCGACCTTGATGATTCCGTTCCAGTCCATCCTCAACCCGCTGTTCGTGCTGCTGCGCCTGCTGCACCTGCAAGACACGCAGCTCGGCCTGGCGCTGGTCTATACCACCTTCCAGCTGCCGTTCGCCGTCTTCATGATGCGCAATGCGTTCGACGCCGTGCCCATGGAAATTGAAGAGGCCGCGGTGCTCGACGGCTGCTCGCCGATGAGCCTGCTGATCCGCGTGATGCTGCCGCTGGTCGGGCCGGGCCTGGCCACGGTGGCCTTGTTCGCCTTCTTCGGCTCATGGAACGAGCTGCTGGCCGCGTTGATCCTGATCTCCGACTCGCGTGCATTTACCTTGCCGGTGATGCTGATCAATGCGCAGAGCGGCCAGCTCGGCTCCGTCAACTGGGGCTTGATGCAAGCGGGCATCGTCTTGTCGATCCTGCCTTGCGCCGCGCTCTTCCTGCTGCTGCAGCGCTACTACATCCAGGGCCTGGTCGCCGGTGCGGTCAAGGCCTGAAACAACCAAGGACGCTTCATGACATTTGTCGTCGATTTCAGCCTCAGCGCGAGCGCGGTGCTGCGCCCCGTGCCCGTGGCCGCCGTCACCCTGGCGGGCAGCTTCTGGGGGCCGCGCCTGCAGCGCAATGTGGACGTCACGCTGCCGACCCAATACGCCTTGCTGGAGAGCACCGGCCGGCTGAACAACTTCCGGCGCGTGACGGGCCATTTCGACGGGCCCTACGCCGGCATCTTCTTCAACGACTCCGACGTCTACAAGTGGATCGAGGCGGCATCCTGGGCGCAAGCCGCCGAGCCGATCGCAGAGCTGCAGAAGAACATCGACGCCGCCATCACGCTCATCGAAGCCGCGCAAGGCGAAGACGGCTACATCAACACCTACTTCAGCCTGGAGCGCAAACACGAGCGCTGGAGCAACCTGCGTGACCTGCACGAGATGTACTGTGGCGGCCACCTGATTCAGGCCGCCGTGGCGCACCACCGCGTCACCGGCAACACGCGGCTGCTGACGGTGGCGCGGCGTTTTGCCGATCTGCTGTGCGAGGTCTTCGGCCCCGCAGAGCAGGGCAAGCGCGTGATGGTGGATGGCCACGAAGAGATCGAGATGGCGCTGATCGAGCTGGCCCGCGAGACCGGCGAGCCGCGCTACCTGAAGCAGGCCGAGTTCTTCATCAACGCGCGTGGCCATGGCCTGCTGCACAGCGGCCGCATGGGCCTGGATTACTTCCAGGACGACCAGCCGATCCGTGCGATGACTTGCCTGTGCGGCCATGCGGTGCGCGCGCTCTACATGGCCTGTGGCGTCACCGACCTGGTGCTCGAACACGACGACCCGGCGCTGCTCGAGAAGCTCGAATCTCTCTGGACCCAGCTCACGCGCCGGCGCATGTACATCTCCGGCGGCATGGGCTCGCGCTACGAGGGCGAGGCGCTGGGCAAGGACTTCGAGCTGCCCAATGCGCGTGCCTACACCGAGACCTGCGCCGCCATCGGCAGCATGATGTGGAGCCACCGCCTGTTGGCCGCCACCGGCCATGCGCGTTATGCCGACCTGCTGGAATGGACCTTGTACAACGGCATGCTGCCCGGCTGGGGGCTGGACGGTCAGCACTACTTCTACGTCAACCCGTTGGAAGACGATGGCACCCACCACCGGCAACCCTGGTACGACGTGGCCTGCTGCCCGCCCAACGTGGCTCGCACCCTCGCCGAGTTGCCGGGCTCTGTGTACAGCACCAGTGCCGATGCGATCTGGGTCAACCTGTTCATCGAAGGCACGGCGCGCATTCCGTTGGGCGGCCGCACGATCCAGCTCGCGCAGCGCACCCAGTACCCGTGGGACGGCGCGGTCGCCATCGAGGTTGGCACCGCGGGGCGATTCACGCTGCAGGTGCGCGTGCCCGGCTGGTGCGAAAAGGGGGCTGGCATCGCCGTCAACGGAGAAGCCGTGGCGCAGCCCATCGTGGCAGGCGCCTATGTGCCGATCACCCGCGACTGGCGGGCCGGCGACGTCGTGCAGCTGACGCTCCCGATGCCCGTGCAGCCGTGGCAAAGCCACCCGCAGGTGCACGAGAACGCCCGGCGCATCGCCTTGACCCGCGGCCCGGTGCTCTATTGCGTGGAGGCGCTGGACCATCCCGGCACCGGCATCGATGCCTTGAGCGTCGACACGCAGGCGCCGTTCGAGTGCGCGTTCGAGCCGGACAAACTGGGTGGCGTGGTGACCTTGCGCGGCACCGCGCGCAGCGAGCCCCGCGATGAGAAGTGGGACAGCGCGCTGTACCGACGCGTGGAGCCCAGCCCGCTCGCCACGCCGCCAACGGCCAGGGCCGTCAGCCTCACCGCCATTCCGTACTTCACGTGGCAGAACCGTGGCGCCTCGCCGATGGCGGTGTGGCTGCCTCAAGCCCCGCGCACCTGAAGACAGTCATCCATGGCCACACTGCAACTCCGCAATATCTGCAAACAGTACGAGTCGAAGGCGACCGTGCTGCGCGACATCAGCATGACCATCGCCGACGGTGAATTCGTGGTCTTCGTCGGGCCCTCGGGTTGTGGCAAGTCGACCTTGTTGCGCATGGTGGCTGGGCTCGAAGACATCAGCTCGGGTGACCTGCTGATCGACGGCCAACGCACCAACGACGTGGCGCCGGCCCAGCGCGGTGTGGCCATGGTGTTTCAGAGCTATGCCTTGTACCCGCACATGACGGTGGCCGAGAACATGGGCTTCGCACTGAAGATGGCGGGCGCCCCGGCCAGCGAGGTCGCGGCCACGGTGGGCCGCGCGGCCGAGATCCTGCAGCTCTCGCACTTGCTGGACCGCAAACCCAAGGCCTTGTCGGGTGGGCAGCGTCAGCGCGTGGCGATCGGCCGCTCCATCGTGCGCAAGCCCAAGGTCTTCCTGTTCGACGAACCGCTGTCGAACCTGGACGCCTCGCTGCGGGTGCAGATGCGCATCGAGCTTGCCAAGCTTCACCAGGAACTCGGCACCACGATGATCTATGTGACCCACGACCAGGTGGAGGCCATGACGCTGGGCAACCGCATCGCCGTCTTCAACACCGGCGTCATGGAGCAGATGGGCCGGCCGCTGGACCTTTACGAGCGGCCCGGCAACCAGTTCGTCGCCGCCTTCCTGGGCTCGCCCATGATGAACTTCCTGCCCTGCAAGGCAGACCGCGCCGCACAGGCGGGCACGCAGGTGGACTTGGGCGGCGGCCACCAGCTTCACGTCCTTCGCAACGTGCCGCAGAGCGACGCCGGTGCCATGACGTTGGGTGTGCGCCCGGAGCACATCTCGATCGCACCGCAGGGCCAGGGCCTCGCAGCGCGGGTGGAGTTCGTGGAGCACCTGGGCGATCACCAGGTCGTGCACACCACGCTGCTGCACAACCAGCAAAGGGTCTCCGCCAAGGTGCCTGTGTCCACCCGCGTGGCAGATGGCGGTGGGGGCATCGTCGGATTGCAACTGGATGCCAGAGGCTGCCACCTGTTCAATGCGAGCGGGCAGGCGATGCAGTGAACGTGTTTCGGCCAAATAGAGTCGTAAACAACAGCCAGCACCGATGCGGCCTATCGGCGTTGTGATTTGTACATGCGCTGCCGTTTCTCAACGACAAGAACATGAGGACGAGGGCGCGGCCGGTAACGCAGCGGCGCTCAGCGAGCACCCGCCGAGAGCGACGGTCAATATATCAAGCGGCCTCGGCCGTCGATCACGCCAATATTGACATAGCGCGAGCCGACATTGTCTGCGCCGGTGAAGTCGACGTTGTATCCGCCCAGATCCAGGCGGACCCGGCGCAAGGCCCTGGCAAGGCTGGCGGGTGTCGGGTTGGCGCCCGCTAGGCGCAGGCCCTCCACCGTGATGCGCGCAGTTATATAGCCCACCAGGTGCAACTGCGAAGGCTCGGCGACTTCCGGTACGAACTTGCTCATCGCCCGACGAAACTCGCGGGTCACGCCGGTGTTAAAGGTCGAGGCGTTAGGCGTGATCTGTGCAAGGGCAACGCCAGCGGCAGAACCGGGCGGCGCCTTGGCAACGATGGCGTCAGCGGGCACGTAAGACATGCCGTAGATCGGCGTGCGATCGCCCGCCAGCCGCACATCACGAACCAATGAGGCGCCGCTATTTGGCGCCAAGATCATCAAATACGTCTGGGCGCCGGTCTTGCGCAGCTCCACAGCGGCACCCTTGAGGTCATCGGAACCAGCGGGCACAGGCACGCGCCCGAGGATTTCGACCTTCATCGGACCGGCCAGCTTGTCTACGAGCGCCAGGCCGTTCTTGCCGAAAGGGATGTCTTGGTAGACGACGGCAAGCCGCGCAACGCCCAGGGTGGACAGGTGACCGAGAATGCGTTCGATCTGAGACTTGTCGCCCGCATGCACATGGAAAAGCCAGGGACTGCCGGGTTGGCGCAGGTCCTCGGCCCCAGGTGTCACCCCGATCACCGGCACCTCGAGGCGATCGAGCAACTTCTCCTTTAGCACGGTGGACACGTTGGCCGAACCAAGAATGTTGACGAAAGCCACGGGCTTGTCGCGCTTGGTCACGAGCTCGAGCAGTCGCACGGTTTCGTCTGCCTTGTATCGATCATCCTCGCGGACAAACCGAATCTTCGCCCCGTTGATGCCATCCTGAGTGTTCACGAAGTCGAAACAAGCCTTCGCTCCCAAGTAGTTCGCCAACCCGTTGGGTCCCAGCGGCCCAGTCATGGGCCCAACCTGGGCTACGACCAGTTCAGACACCGCGTGACTGGACCACGTACAAGCCATACCCGTCATACCCACCAGCAGACCACGTCGATTCATCATTCCCATGATGGAGCCAGTCGCTGGGCCAACGTTTGTCTCCTGGCTGTCGATTGACGGTATATCAGCGGCATAGCGTTCCATTGCTTCACCCTCCTAGGCGGCTCGACGACTCAGCTGCACAACGTGAGGTGGGTCACGCGTCACGTGGCGTTCATGCATGCAGCTTCAACGCTCGGCCACCGCAAGCCACCGATCCAGCCGCTCGCGGTCGGCCATCAGCTCCGCGCTCGCGCCTTCGTGCACGACAGTGCCGCGATTGAGCACGACAGCCCGCTGTGTGATCGGCAGAATCATGCGCGGGTTCTGCTCGACGATGATCGCGCTCATGCCGTCATCGCGCACCACGCGCGCGATGGAGCGCAGCAGTTCCTCGACGATGATGGGCGCGAGGCCTTCGAGTGGTTCATCGAGCAGCAGCAGCTTCGGATTGAGCACCAGCGCACGCGCCACCGCGAGCATCTGTTGCTCGCCGCCCGACAGCTGGTTGCCCATGTTGGTCCGACGCTCGGCCAGGCGCGGGAACATCTCGTAGACACGCGCCACCGTCCACACACCCGGCCGCGCAACCGCCGTGAGGTTCTCGTGCACCGTCAACGACTTGAAGATGTTGCGCTCCTGCGGCACCCAGCCGATGCCGGCTGCGGCGCGCTGGTGCGGCGCCAGCGCGGTAAGGTCGACCCCCGCCAACACGATCCGGCCGGCGTGGCGGCGCGTCACGCCAACCAGCGTGTTCAGCAGCGTTGTCTTGCCAGTGCCGTTGCGCCCCAGCAGCGCGAGCGATTGGCCCCGCTCCAGCGTCAGGTCGATGCCTTGCACGACCACCGCCTCACCGTAGCCGGAGCGCAGGCCTTGCACATTCAGCAGCTCAGGCATGTTCACTCTCACCGAGATACACCGCCTTCACGCGCGGATCGTTCGAGATCGAATCCACCGACCCTTCGGCGAACACCGCACCGTTGACGAGCACCGTGACACTGCTCGCGAAGTTGAAAACCAGGTCCATGTCGTGCTCGATCAGCAGCACCGACACATCGGTGGGCAGTGCATTGACGATGTCGAAGATCTCCTGGCGCTCGCCCTCGGGCACACCAGCGACCGGCTCGTCGAGCAGCAGCACGCGCGGCTCGCAGGCGAGCGCGGTGGCGATCTCGAGCAGCCGGCGCTTGCCGTACGCGAGGTGCTTGACCTGCTGGTTCATCACATCCATGAGGTGGAACTGCGCCAGCAGCTTCTCGCAGGCCGGCGCGACGCGCGGATCGGTGCCCAGCGGCTTCCACCACCCGCCGCTGATGCCGAGTCGTGCCGATACCGTCAGCGCGAGCGACTGCGCCGGCGTCAGCTCGCTGAACAACTGGTTGATCTGGAAGGTGCGCACGATGCCGCGGCGCACGCGCAGGTGTGGCGCGAGTTGCGTGATGTCCTGGCTGTCGAGCCAGATGCTGCCGGAGGTCGGCTCGAGCACGCCGGTGAGCAGGTTGATCAGCGTGGTCTTGCCGGCCCCGTTCGGGCCGATCAGCGCGTGGCGTGCGCCCTTGTGCACCTGGATCGTCACGTCGTTGGTCGGCGTGATGCCGCCGAAGCGCTTCAGCAGTGAGCGGGTTTCGAGAACGACGGAGCTCATGCCTTGCTCCCGAACCACGTCCACGGCCGCATCAGCTTCTCGCGACCAGCCAGCACCAGCACGACGAGGAACAGGCCGAACCAGAAGTTCCAGTATTGCGGCGTCCAGGCCGAGATCAGGTCGTGCAGCAGCTTGAACACGATAGCGCCAAAGATGCCGCCATACAGATAGCCGGTGCCGCCGATCACGAGCACCAGCAGCACCTCGGCGCTGCGGTGGAATTCGAACACGTCCAACGACGCGAAGCCGCTGGTCTGCGCGAGCAATGCACCGGCCGCGCCGGCAATGGCCGCGGCGACCGTGTAAACGACGACGAGGCGCGTGTTCACCGACAGGCCGATGCTGCCGGCGCGCAGCCGGTTGTCGCGCAGCGCCTGCAGCGAGTAGCCGAACGGCGAGTGCACGAGCTTGCGCGCGAGCAGCAGGCAGGCGATCAGCACAGCCAGCGTGTACGCGTAAGCGGTACGGCCGCCGAGGTCGAACTCGAACCGGCCCAGCAGCGGGCCCATCACGACGCCTTGCAGCCCGTCGGCACCGCCGGTGAGCCAGTCGAGCTTGTTCGCAAGCTCGTACAGGATGGAGGCGACGCCCAGTGTCACCATCAACCGCGTCAAGTCGGTGCCGCGCAGGATCAGCACGCTGCACAGCGCGCCGGACGCCGCGGCAGCCGCTACGGCGACCACCATGCCGACCAGCGGGTCGGGCATCACCAGCTTCGCAAACAAGGCCGCGGCATACGAGCCGATGCCGAAGAACGCCGCATGGCCCAGCGACACCACACCGGCGTAGCCAAGGATCAAGTCGAGCGAGAGCGCGAACAGCGCGAGGATCGCGATCTCGTTGAGCAGCAGCGCCTGCGACGGGAGCAGCAGCCAAGAGACCAGCAGCGCCGCAATCAGTGCGAACTCCCACCAGTGCCAGGCCGCGTGTGCGCGCAGCGACTGCGCGACGGCCGTCACTTGCCACCTCCAGCGCGCGCGAACAAGCCTTGCGGCCGGATCAACAGGATCACGATCATCAGCGTGTAGACAATGAAGGCGCCGAGCTTGGGCACGTAGTACTTGCCTGCAACATCGGCAATGCCCAGCAGCAGCGCCGCGAGCAGCGGACCGGTCAGCGTGGTCGTGCCGCCGACCGAGACGACGATCAGGAAATAGATCATGAATTTGAGCGGGAAGGTTGGGTCCAGGCCGAGCACCTCGGCGCCGAGCGCGCCGCCCAGACCGGCCAGGCCCGAGCCGACCGCGAAGGTCAGCAGGAAGATGCGGTTCACGTTCAGGCCCAGGCCGCTGGCGACGCGCGGATCGTCGACCGAGGCGCGCAGCTGGCTGCCGAACCGAGTGTTGGCCAGCACCCATTGCAACGCGACGGCCAGCACACCGCAGACGACGATGATGAAGCTGCGGTACTTGCCGATGCCGACCCACTCGATGTCGAAGCGGCCTTGCAGCCACGCGGGAAGCGTGACGTTCTGCTGCGTCGAGCCGATGATGAAATCGACACCGGTGACGGCCATGAACACCAGGCCGATCGAGAACAGGACCTGGTCGAGGTGCGGCTTGCCGTACAGGCGCCGGTACAGCAGCGGCTCCAGCACCGCGCCGATCAAGGCGGTGCCGAAGAACGCGAGCGGCAAGGTCGCCAGAAACGGCACGCCGAGCCGGTTCATCAACAGCACCGTGATGTAGCCGCCCGCCATCGCGAACGCGCCGTGGGCGAGGTTGATGAAGTTCATCAAGCCCAGCGTCACCGCTAACCCGACGGCGAGCACGAACAGCAGCATGCCGTAGGCAATGCCGTCGAACAGGAGGGTCAGCATGCAGACGCAGACCCTTGCTGTGGCCGCGGACCGAGCGCCGGGCTGCCCCAAGCCGGGCCGCATCCCCCCGGGGGATCGGCCGCGGTAATCTGCGGACGAGGGGTCGTCATCACTTGGCCTTGCCCGGGTCCTTGACGGCCTTGATCACATCGAACTCGACGTTGTACAGGCCGTTGCCCATCGCCGGTACGCGCTCGACCTTGCGGATGTAGACGTCCTGCACGATGTCGCGCGTCTGGGCATCGATCAACACCGAGCCGCGAGGGCTCTCGAAGATCTGGCCCTTCATCGCGGCGAGCAGCTTCTCGCCGCCTTCACCCCTGGTCGCCTCGAGTGCCTTGTAGATCACGCGCATGCCGTCGTAGCCGCCAACGGCCATGAAGTTCGGGCGCATGCCCTTGTTCGCGGCCTGGAAGGCCTCGACGAACTTCTTGTTGGTGGCTGACGGGTGTGCCGCCGAGTAGTGGTGCGAGTTGACGATGCCGAGCGCCACGTCACCGATGTCGGCGAGTTGGTCGTCGTCGGTCACGTCGCCGGTGGCGATCAGCTTGACGCCGCTCTTGTCGAGGCCGCGTTCGGCGAACTGTTTCATGAAGGCCGCGCCCTGGCCTGAGGGCAGGAACACGAACAGTGCATCGGGCTTGGTGTCGACGACCCGTTGCAGCACCGGCGCGAAGTCGGGTGCCTTCAGCGGGGTGCGCAGCTTGTCGAGGATCTGCCCGCCGTTCAGGCGGAACTGGCTGTCGAAGTATTTCTCCGCGTCGAAGCCTGGGCCGTAGTCGGCCACCAGCGTGACGGCTCGTCTGATCTTGTTCTTGGCGGCCCAGTCGGCGATGCCGATGGTGACCTGCGGCAGCGTGAAACTGGTGCGGATGATGTAAGGCGAGGCTTCGGTGATGCTGCTGGTGGCCGCGGCCATCACGACCAGCGGGGTCTTGCTCTGGGTGGCCAGCGGCGCGGTCGCCAGTGCGGTCGGCGTGATGCCGAAGCCGGCAATCACCGCGACCTTGTCGTTGACGATCAGCTCCTGCGCGATGCGCTTGGTCGCGTCGGGCACGGCGCCATCGTCCTTCAGGATGACCTCGACGCTGCGCCCGGCGATCTTGTTGCCGTTCTGTGCCATCCACAGCTTCACGGCCGCGTCGATCTGTCGCCCGGTCGACGCGGACTGCCCCGTCATCGGCAGGATCAGGCCGATCTTGATTGGGCCTGCGTCTGCGGCCCAGGTCGTTGCACCGCTCATCGTCGCGAGGGTGGCCAGGAGGGCCTGCCCAGCGAGTCGTTTTATCCTGCTCAAACTACTTCTCCTAGAAAGAATTTCATCCAGCGCACCGGTACCACCGGCGCGCTGGTGCCGCATCGACCCCTGCAATCAGGGCGCTGCGCAACTGAAGTTGGCAGCGTCGTCCGTGCTGCCGCTGCCTTTGTACTTCGCCACATTTGGGTAGACGCACAAGGGCCGGGTACGAAGCACAGGCTGGGTTGGATCGTCGGCCGTGTACTTGGTCGCGATGACTTGATCCGGCGCGGTTCCCTGCTTGACCCACTTGACCAGTGCTTTGAAGACATCGTGGTCGGCATCGGCCTTGGGCGTTCCATCCTGACCGAACGCGTTGGGACCGTCGCCGCCTCCGCAGTGGCCCATCCCCGGGACCATGAAGAGCCGCGCGAATGTATTCACTGCGGCAGCCCCGCCCAGTGTCGAGTTCATCGCTTCGTAGTACTGCGTGGTGCCCTCGGGCATGATCAGCGGGTCGGCCCATCCGTGATAGTTGATCAGCTTCCCGCCGTGCGCCTTGAAGGCGGAGAGATCAGGGTTGTCGGTGCCGAGAACGGGGCCGACCATGGCGACCGTCTTGTCGAAGAATGCCCCATAGTTCGCGTAGGTCAGGGTCGTCCAGTCCCAAGTGGGATCGAGGTAGACGAAATACTTGGCCTGCTCGGTCGCTGCAGGGAACGGAACCGGGCCTGCCATCGGAATCGTCGTCGCTCCACGTTCGGTGCCGGGCCAGAGTTGGACACCCGATGCGTTGCGCGCACCGCCCCAAATCTTCTGCATGACGCCGGCCTCCATTCGAGTCAGACAGGTGTCGTCGCCTTGGGTGCAGGTGTCTTTCGTGATCGTCGTGTCAGCGACCGGGTTGTACGTGCACTGGCGCGGATCGTTCAGCAGCCCATCGGTGACTCCGTCTGCGGCGTCGCATGAAGCGATCGCGGCGTTGGTCGCGAGCGTCTGCTTTGCCGCCGACAGCACGTAGCCGAGATCCTGCCGCATTACGACCTGGGGCCAGATCTGCTGAGCCTGAAAGCGATCCCAGTGAATGGCCGGGGCACCAGCCAGGATCCCGTCATAGTCGTTGGGGTAGCGTTGCGCCATCATCATGCCTTGGCGGCCACCGGTCGAGCAGCCATACCAGAACGATGTGTTCGGTTCTTGCCCGTAAAAGACTCGCGCCAACTGCTTGCCGACAACCGCCATCAGGTGCTCGGAGCGGAAGGCGAAGTCCTCCTGAAGCGGCACGTTGGCAACGCCCGGCGACAGCATCGCGAATGCCCCGCTGAGAAAGAAGCCCGAGTGTCCGGTGTCGGTCTGTACGCCGATGTAGCCCGCTGCCGCAGCAGCCGTCTCGGCGCCGACTGAACCAGCGAACACCCCGCCGCCCTGAGACCGGAGATCCCCGTTCCACGCACCGCCCATCGGCAGCGTGACCCAAATATTGACCGCCTGTGCGACGACCACCTTGACCAGGCAGTACGACACCGACCCGATGGTTCCCGGCACCGCATCGAGGATGGTCGTCGGTGCGTCGGTGCTGAGCACCGCCGCGCCCACACCCGTCATGGAGCAGGTCTTGATCTCACTGATGCTCGTCGGTGACGGCGCGGGTGCGGGGGCCGGCGTCGGAGCAGGCGCATCGCTTCCGCCGCCGCAGGCGGCGAGGCCCAACGAGAACGTCAGAGCGGCTGCACAGCTGAATTTGTCGCGCAAGGATTTCGATATCACGGTGTTGTCTCCTTTTATGTAGTAGTCGATCGGTGTCTGAGCGTCAGATGGGCAGGCCGACGTAGTTCTCCGCCAACGCACTGGAGGCGGAACGGGATCCGACCAAGTACGCCAGCTCGGCCTGTTGCAGGCGAGATCCGAATGCGCCCGCCTCGGGGAAACGATGCATCAGTGAGGTGAACCACCATGAGAAGCGCTCGGCCTTCCAGACCCGCGACAGGCACCGCGCCGAGTACTGGTCCAGACCCGCTCCATTGCCTTCGCGGTAGTACGCCACGAGGCCTTGGGCCAAGTAGCCGACATCGGTCGCGGCGAGGTTCAAGCCCTTGGCACCGGTGGGAGGAACGATGTGTGCAGCATCGCCGGCCAGGAAGAGCCGGCCGAATCGCATCGGCTCTGCAACGAAACTGCGCAGCGGTGCGATGCTCTTTTCGATCGATGGCCCGGTCGTAACGGCCTCTGCGATCTCGGCGGGCAGGCGGCGGCGAAGCTCGTCCCAGAAGGCGTCGTCGCTCCACTGATCGACCTGATCATCGAGCGAGCATTGGACGTAGTAGCGGCTTCGCGTTTTGCTGCGTTGACTGCACAGGGCAAATCCGCGCGCGTGATTGGCGTAGACCAGCTCTGGCCTGACCGGTGGCACGTCTGCCAGCACGCCCAGCCAGCCAAACGGGTAGACCTTCTCAAACGTCGAGATCGCCTCGTGTGGCACGCTGGCCCGGCATATGCCGTGGTAGCCATCACAACCGGCAATGAAGTCGCAGGCGAGCTCCTGAGCAACGCCGTTCTTGACGTAGCGCACCACGGGGTGCGCGCCATCGAACCCTTCGATCCGGACGTCTTCAGCCTCGTAATCGGTGGTCAGGTTCCCGCCGGCACGCGACTGCATCAGGTCGTGGGTCACCTCCGTCTGGCCATAGACGGTCACATGCTTTCCGGTGAGCGCCTGGAAATCGATGCGGTGGAGTCCGCCATCGAATGACAGTTCGATGCCGTCGTGCGTTAGGCCTTCCTGGAGGCAACGGTCGGCAACGCCCGCCTCGCGAAGCAGGTCGACGGTGGTCTGCTCGAGAACACCGGCCCGGATTCGGCTCAGGACGTACTCCGCGCTCCGTTGCTCGACGATGACTGCGTCGATGTCGTGACGTGCGAGGAGTGCACCCAGAAGCAAGCCCGCCGGCCCCGCGCCAACGATTGCTACCTTTGTTCGTCTATGGACCAAGAAATTGCTCCGCTCCGCTTCGTATGGGTGCGCAGTCTCGCGGGCAGGCTCAGGCTCAACAAGTCGATCCGGCCGATGACAACTATCAGGAAAGCAAATACACCTCGCGCTCCACTCGCAAAGCAGTACTCGGCAAGTGATCGGCACCAAGGGAAAACCTGAGCGCCCATCACCACTCGTCGGTGGCGGCGTTGAAGAGGCCGCTGATCACTCTTCGCAGCCAGAGGCTGCGAGCGTCCTTGTGGGCTCTTCTGTGCCAGTGCTGGCGCAGTTCAATGCGTGGCGAGGGGAACGGCGGTTCCATCGACTTGAGGCCGAACGTCGCCGTGCCATATTCGATGCCTAGCGCATGCGGCACAGTCGCCACCATGTCCGACTGTGCGATCAAGCGGCGGATGCTGAGGAAGTGCGGTGTGTACACGGCGACCCGTCGCTCGAGGCCCTGGCTCTCGAGATAGCTTTCGAAAATCTCCTGACTGCGCCCTTCGGATTGCACGACGACATGTTGAAGCCCCAGGAAATCGCCCATGCTGAGCTGGGTTCCCCGGATGGGGTGATCACTTCGCAGGAGGCAGATGAAGTGATGCATGAACAGCCTCTGCTGGAAGAAGTCTCCCTTCTTGAGGTCCGGGAAGTAGCCGATGGCGAGATCGACGTCACCGTCTTCCAAGGCCACCGCGAGATGGGCGGGCCGCATGCTGACCGAGCGGACCGGCGTGTCGGGCGACGCGGCGGCGATCGCGTTGACGATCCGAGGCAGGAACACGATCTCACCGACATCCGACATGGCGATCGCGAACGGCCGATGACGCCGCGACGGGTCGAACCTCACTTCGGGCTGCAGTTTCTCGTCAACTTGGCGCAGGATTTCTCTGGCCGCGCTGGCGACTTCTGCCCCTCGAGGAGTGGGCGCCATGCCGGCCGCCGCTCGGACGAAGAGCGGATCGTCGAAGTGCGCCCGCAGCTTGCCCAGCGCGGCGCTCACGGTCGGTTGACTGACCCCGAGCTTCAGGGCAGCCTGCGTGACGCTGCCCATGTCCAACAGGGTCACAACCACGGACAACAGGTTCAGATCGAGCTTGTTCTCTGACGACAACCAACCACCTCCGGGCCAATGCGGATTCCAGTCGCCAAACTACGCGCTCGCCGACGCCAGGTATTCCAGCGACTTGCTCGATTTGCACGAAATTGCCGAGGGAAATCCCTAGCGAACCCGAAGGGCCGGCCCGATGGCCGAGCTAGTATTGACGTGACTATGGCCACCCCGGAAGTTCGTCTTTTGCCGCTCGAGCCGCGACAGGTGTCGTGGCTGCGCGATGCAACTGTTCAGCTTGAGCCCTCGTTGCTGCACGAGTCGCAGACGGCAGCCTGGGCCGGCTTTCGGCTCGGCATCTTCGAAGCGACCTCCAAGGAGATGACCGGCCAGCGCGGAGAGCACGCGGCCTTGGCCATGATCCTGCGGGGTCGCACTCGCGCGCAGATCTCCAGCCGCGGCGACCGATGCGACTTCAACCCGGGTCCCGATTCGGTTGGTCTGTTCGCGCCCTGCCTGGATATCTCCTGGACCCGCTGGGACTGCGAACCCGGTGCGCAACGGATGATGATCGAACTCGACTTCGCCGATCTCGCTGGCAGCGGCGACCTCGATGCGATGGTGTCGGGGCAGCGGCGTGTGCTTCGGCAAGACCTCACGATGCGCGATCATCACATCGCCGCGCTGATGCGGCTGATCGCCGATGAAGTGCGCCTTGGTAGCCCGCACGGTTCGCTCTACGCCACGTCGTTGAGCCTGGGCCTGGCAGCCTATCTGTTCAGCGAGAAGGGGGACTCGGGGAGCATGCGCCTGCGCGAGCGCGGTCGACTGACGGCCTCCCAGAAGGCCCGGGTTCTCGATGTCGTGCAGCAGCAACTGGCAGAAGACATCGCTCTGGACGACCTCGCGGCGGCGGCCGGCGTCAGTCGATTCCACTTCCTTCGGCTGTTCAAGAACAGCCTCGGCGTCACGCCGCACCGCTTCATCATGGATCAGCGACTCGCCGCCGCCCGGAGGTTGTTGGCGGATACCGATCAACGACTCGCAGACGTTGCCGCCAGCACGGGCTTTTCAAGCCAGAGTCATCTCTGCACGGCGATGCGACGGCGACTGGGCGTGACACCCAAGCAATGGCGGCGGTCGACGCAGACATAGTTCCGCGTTGCCCACCTTCGACGTCATCAAAAGTCTGCTCGCGATCAAATCGGGCGCGTCGCAGCTGGCATTGGCAGCAGGCCCTACCGCCGCAGCGGATAGCACATTGATGCCGGGCGGCGGCAAGATCAGGCGAAGGTGCCCGGATGCGATGCAGCGGCGATTTGCTCAACGAGGAAGGTCGTGAAGGCTCGAACCCGTCTGGGCATGTGCCCGCGGCTAGCAAAACACGCATAGAGCTCGATCTCGTCGCACCAATATTCCGGCAGGCATTCGATCAGAGCCCCGGAGCGGAGCTCTTCGTGCACATCCCACAATGCCTTCAACCCAATTCCCATGCCGGTAAGGACCCAGTCGTGCATCACCTCGCCGCTGGTGGATGACAGCGTCCCACGGACGTTGACGACGCGGCGTTTGCCGTTCTCGTTGAAAGGCCACTGATCGAACACGTGACGCCCGCGAACTAGCCGAATGCAGTCGTGCTTCAGCAGATCGTCGGGGATGCGCGGCGTGCCGTGGGTGGCGAGATAAGACGGCGTGGCGCACACGACGCGTCGGCTCGTCAACAGCTTTCGCACGACAACGGCGGGATCCTCGGGCATGCCATTGCGCAACACGATCTCGAGTTCGTCGTCGATCGGATCCAGACCGGCATCCGACAGGACCAGCAGAACTTCGAGGTCCGGACACTGGAGACGGAACTGACCAAGAAGAGGGGCGATCACCCGCCGCCCCAATTCCATGGGGGCGCCTATTCGAAGCAACCCCCCAGGCGTGTTGCCGCGGGCTGACGCCTCCGCCTCGTCGACGTCACGCACGATCTTCAAGGCACGCTCATGCAGCTGGGCACCTTGCTCGGTCAGCAAAAAGCGGCGCGCACTGCGTTCGATCAGTTGCACGCCGAGCCGCTGCTCCATTGCCGCAAGACGCCGGGTCATCACGGGCGCAGAGCTGCGCAGGCGCTTGGCTGCACCAGCCAAACTGCCCGCAGCGACCATCACCGTCAGCAGCCGAAGATCGTCGATCTGGTCGGACATCGAAGTTCAAATTCCAAAAAGCGGAAGTTTATGTTGCCGATCCAGGGACTGTTTGCCTCGGAGGTTGTGGTCTATCTTTCAACGGTTCCGCAAAAGAAGATTGACCACGCCATGAGCCACACGAGATACCTCACAAAACGCATTGCCATTGCCAGCCACGGCGCCTTGCCCGACAGGGGCGCTCGATGACGCGCCGTCGAGATGTCTTGCAAGCAATCGGGGGCGCAGCAATCTGGCCGCTGGCATCCGCAACCTCGCCTTCCAAGGAAAGCCCCGTCGTGCACCCTGATCTCATCCTGACGAACGGCCGATTCACGACACTGGACCGAGCCAACCCCAATCCGCAGGCTGTCGCCATCACGAACGGCCGCTTCAGCGCGGTCGGCGATGCAAAGGACATCCTCACCAGTCGCGGCCCCGCGACCAAGACGATCGATCTTCGAGGCCGGCGCGCGATCCCTGGCCTGATCGACAGTCACATTCACGTCATTCGCGGCGGCCTGAACTACAACATGGAGCTTCGGTGGGACGGCGTGCCATCGCTCGCCGATGCCATGGAGATGCTCCGCAAGCAGGCGCAGAACACACCGGCTCCGCAATGGGTGCGCGTGGTCGGCGGCTTCACCGAGCACCAGTTCGCGGAGAAGCGGCTGCCGACGATCGACGAACTCAACGCGGTGGCGCCGGACACGCCCGTGTTCATCCTCCACCTGTACGACCGTGCGTTGCTGAACCGGGCCGCGTTGCGCGCGGTCGGCTACACGCGCGACACGCCGAATCCACCCGGTGGTGAGATCGTTCATGACGGGGCCGGCGAGCCCACCGGCCTGCTGCTGGCGCGTCCGAACGCGACCATCCTGTACGCGACCCTCGCCAAGGGGCCAAAGCTTCCGGCGGAGTATCAGCTGAACTCGACGCGTCATTTCATGCGTGAGCTGAACAGCCTGGGCGTTACCAGTGTGGTCGACGCCGGCGGGGGATTCCAGAACTACCCGGACGATTACGAGATCATCGAGAAGCTTCATGCCGATGGAGACCTGACGCTTCGCATCGCCTACAACCTGTTCACCCAGAAGCCGGGCGGCGAGGTCGACGACTTCAAGCGGTGGACCCAGAGCGTCAAACCCGGACAGGGTGACGACACCTACCGTGTCAACGGTGCCGGCGAGATGCTGGTCTACTCCGCCGCCGACTTCGAGGACTTTCGCGAACCACGGCCCGAGATGCCGCCCAACATGGAGGGCGACCTGGAGCGTGTCGTGCGCCTCCTGGCGCAGAACCGCTGGCCCTGGCGCCTGCATGCGACCTACAACGAGACCATCGAGCGTGCGTTGAACGTGTTCGAGAAGGTGAATCGAGAAGTTCCCTTCGACGGATTGCACTGGTTCTTCGACCACGCGGAGACGATCACGCAGAAGAACATCGATCGAATCGCGGCCTTGGGCGGCGGCATCGCGGTCCAGCACCGCATGGCCTTCCAGGGCGAGTACTTCATCGACCGCTACGGCCAGAAGAGTGCGGAGGCGACCCCGCCCATCGCCAAGATGTTGAGTTCCGGCGTGCCCGTTGGCGCGGGGACCGATGCGACGCGCGTGGCGAGCTACAACCCCTGGGTGTCGCTCGCGTGGCTGGTGACCGGGAAGACCGTCGGCGGTGCACAGCTCTATCCCGCGAGCAACCGGCTCGATCGCGAGCAGGCGCTGCGTCTCTGGACGGAGGCGAACGCGTGGTTCTCGAACGAGCAGGGCAAGAAGGGGCGGATCGCGGTCGGGGAGCTTGCCGACCTGGCCGTGCTGTCCGACGACTACTTCCAGATCGCCGAGAGCGACATCACGCATCTCTCGTCGGTCATGACGCTGCTCGGCGGCCGCGTCGTCTATGGCAAGGGTGACTTCGCAGACCTCGCGCCGCCCTCGGTGCCGGTCCTGCCGGACTGGTCGCCCGTGAAGCGGTTTGGCGGCTACCAGCAGCGCAGGCTCGGACAGCCCGGCGCCGCCCGCATGGCCTCACTGTGCGGATGCAGCGCCGCATGCAATGTCCATGGACATGACCATGCGGCCGCCGCTCGGCGCAACGCACCCACCAGCGACGCCCAGGGCTTTTGGGGCGCGTTCGGATGCGGATGCTGGGCGGTTTGATCGTGACCCGGCTGCGAGAACCGCAATGAAGACCTACTGCGTCTCGCTCGCGGTCGGGGTGCTGGTCGGTGTGATCTACGCCCTCCTCCAGGTGCGTTCACCTGCGCCGCCGATCATCGCCCTGGTCGGTCTGCTCGGCATGGTCCTCGGCGAGCAGATTCCCTCGTTGATCCAACAGGCCTGGGTCAAGGAGGGCCCGCAGCGATTCTCGATGCAAGCTGAAGTCGAGCCACGCGCACCCATGGAACCGACCCAGCCTCCGCCCAAGTCCCCAAGCGCGCGAGCCCACGCCAGTCCGGATGCGAAGGGGGACGATAAATGAGCCGGGAGATGCCGCCACGCTTGGGCGGGGGAAGAGGCTGGCGCTGGGTCGCCCTCGCCCTGTTGGTGGCCGCTTACGTTCAAGGCGGACTCGACAAGGCGTTCGACTTTCCCGCCGCCGTCGCCGAGATGCGCCACTTCGGACTGGAGCCGGCAGCGCTTCTTGCCGTGGCGACGATCGCCCTTGAACTGGGCGCCTCCGTGCTCGTGCTGACAGGCTGGATGCGGTGGTTGGGCGCACTGATGTTGGCGCTCTTCACCCTGGGGGCCACTTTCGTGGCCAACCGATTCTGGGCAGTGCCCTTGCCGGAGCGTTTCATGCTCGAGAACTCGTTCTTCGAGCACCTCGGTCTGGTCGGTGGCTTCCTGCTCGTCGCATGGATCGACTGGCAGGAGGTCGTTCATCGCCGGAGCATGGATCTCACGGTGGTCCGCACTCGTTGAGGACAGCACGCATACCAATGGGGGATCCGATGAAACTGACCGTTCCTGTGTTCATGAGTCTCACCGCGGGATACATCGACACCGCGGGCTTTCTTGCCCTTCAAGGGCTGTTCACGGCCCACGTGACAGGCAACTTCGTGACGCTGGGTGCAGCACTGGTCCTCGGCACCTCCGGCGCCGTTGCCAAACTGCTCGCCCTCCCAGTCTTCTGTTCGGTGATTCTCGTGACCCGTCTTGCAGCGTTCTCGCTGTCCAAGGTCGGACTTCCGATCCTTCGCACGACGCTGTCGCTTCAAGTTCTGCTGTTGATCGCCGGCGCCGCCCTGGCCATCCATGCCGGACCGGCGCAGAAGGGGGACGACGTCGTCTCCATCCTTTCGGGCATGGTTCTCGTGGCCGCGATGGCGATTCAGAACGCGGCCTCGCGCATCCATCTCGCGAGCGCCCCGCCGACCACCCTCATGACCGGCAGCACCACGCAGATCATGATCGACATCGCTGACCTCGTTCGGGGGCTCGAAGGCGATGCGAGGCTGGCAGCGAAAGCTCGCGTTTCGAAGATGTTCGCGAACGTGGCGGCGTTCGCCGTCGGCTGTGCCGCCGGCGCGATTCTGTACAGCTACCTGAAGATGTGGTGCTTCGTGCTTCCACCCATCCTCGCGTTCGTTCCGATTCTGATGAACGCGACACGGGAGCCCATTTGAGGGGCCATCGCCCACTCGGGAGGTGCCAATCAAGGATGAGCGGCGGCGATGAAGAGCTCCAAGGTCCAAGCCGTCGTCGCCTACGAGCCCACGAACTTCCAATTCCCCGAGGGTGAACTTCCGCCCACCGGCCCCCTGCAGTCAAGCCATACGGTTCCATTTCGAAACTTTCTGAAGCTGACCAAGATTCCGATCCAGCTCGTGTACAACCTGGACCGGCTCCCTCTTTGGCCGCAGGCGTTCAGGGATGCCCCAGGCACTCGTGGATGCCATCAACCGACACGGCGGCAAAGCCGAACTTCTTCACCTGCCCAGTGTCGGGGTGATGGGCAACACGCACTTCGCGTTTTCCGACCTAAACAACGTCGTGATCGCCGACCTGCTCTCCGCCCATCTCGCGCGTTATGGACTGGATCAGCGCTGACTCATGCAGCGAGGTAGCTGGGGATTGCGCGGGACGTGATCGCCGAGGTTGAATGAGTAGAAGAGTCAGTCCTGGCAGACGGCGATGCTGTGGCCCCGAGCATCGCTCATGCCCAAGACTGCATTCGGAGTGCAT
>Ga0307515_10007803_pt1 | contig 21060 bp, 2 predicted proteins | sample 17_EM_MG_FD_194513 | JGI IMG/M metagenome (GOLD analysis project Ga0307515, IMG submission 194513) | Populus trichocarpa ectomycorrhiza microbial communities from riparian zone in the Pacific Northwest, United States - 17_EM | ecosystem: Host-associated > Plants > Roots > Unclassified | place...
CGCGCACGCTGGCGTTTAGGGCGCGCTGTTAACGTGATTTTCGACGTAGTAGATCTGTAAGGAAGGTAGTAGACGGTATTAGGATTATAGGTAGGTAGGTACCGCTAACGCTACTAGGTTATAGGGCGCTGCTAACGCTACTAGATTGTTAGGTATTAGGTGCTGCTAACACTACTAGGTTGCTATAACGCTAGAGTACTACGTAAGGCTATTAGATGTTAATTTATATACTAAAACGTGTACTAGATATTAGTTTGCTGCTAGGTTATATTGCTATACTAAGGTACTATATAAAGCTATTAGGTAGTTAAATACTAGGTACTATTAAAAGCTAGTGTGCTGTATATAGTACTACTAAGGTAGTTACTGCTGGGGTACTGCCCGAGGGCTATTAGATATTTGGTGCTGTTATATTAAAGGTACTAGTACTTAGTAAAGAGGTTATACTAGGGGTTAATTTATAGATTTATAACTACTAGGTTATAGAATGCTGCCAGAGCTGCTAGTATAGTTTTGCTGCTAGGTACTAGATTACTGCTTTTAATTAAAGCTGCTAGGGCGGTAGTAAACCTTATTGCTCTATAGCTAACTAGTAAGGTTAACTATTAATTAATATTAGTATTACCTAAGTGCACTTATATAGCCTATTAATTGATGGATTTATTTATTATCTAATAGGTATAGAAAGTAGAGGATTATAAGGATTGTAGTGCCTAAATAGGGGGCTAATTAGTCACTATAAGGATGACTAATTAAAGACACGTAACTATATAACCTCTGTCTATATATTCTAACAGTTACTAACTTTAATTCTACGCTAAGTATACGCGCTTTATTACTCTTTATAATTATCTAGTGCCTTACTTAGTTTATTATAGGGTCTTAGATCTAATCTACTATTAAAAAGTTAGAAAACCAACTCTCTACTACCTATAATAACCTAGATTGTTTACGTAGTAAATAAGAGTAAGCCCTAGCTAAGTTTTAACGTCTTTATATTAAGGAGTCTTAAATCCTTAACACTTGGCTAGCTACTTACACTTAGTTATCTTGTCTTAAAAGGGTGCGTAAAAAAGTTTATTTAAAGGAGTTATGTCTTACTAAGTAAGGTTTAGCAGATCTTAAAGCTAAGGAGGCTAAAAAGAATTCTAATTAAAAAGAGGCGGAAATAGCTTGTACGCCAGTAGTAGATCCCTTAGATAATCCAGCTTATCTATGACCTTTAGCTCCTTCTTAATATTGCCTAACCTATTTCCTTTTAACATTCCTATACCTTTTTTATAGCTTTTTTTAAATTCTATAGTAGTTTCTAGGTAGTTTTATTATAGCCTATTGACTTAACTTTATACTATATTTTATTATTAATATTCTTATAATTAATAATCCCTAAAACCTACTATTTGTCTTCTTTTTATCCTTTATATATATCTACCTTATAGACTAATAGCTCTATATCTTTATACGCTGGCTTTAGTATTATAATATACTATATAGGGTAGATCTTAATTTTTATTAGTAAGTTAAATCTATACATAACCTTTCAATTTTTATTTAAAAATTTAAATAGTCCTAGTCTAATATAGTCTAACTTCTTACTTAGTCGTTAACTTATAAATTTTTTATATAATAGCTATACTTTATCTCCCTCCTTTAGATCTAGTCCCTTAGATCTTTAGTCTTATAGTACCTTTTTATCTTTTCTTATACTAATTTTATTAATTCTATAAGGTCCTTATAAAGATTTATTAGTATCTTTATTCTTTCTTTAGCCGTACTACTTATTTTCTTCGCTTATTATAGAAACAACGATATTTTAGGCTTATATCTATAATTCGCCTAAAATAGTAATATATCTATGCCTTTCTATAGTATCGCATTATATATAAACTATATAACTAGTAATAGTAATATCTAATTATTTTATGTATAATTAATATAATACCTTAAATACTACTCTAGTGTCTAGTTTAGTCTTTCTATTTATCTATCTATCTATAGGTAATATACTATTAATATTACTACGGGAACCCCTTATTCCGCTAAGAATACCTTCTAAAATACTGCTATAAATATTAGATCTCTGTCTAATATAATCTTGTTTAGTGCTCTATATCTCGCGAATACTTTTTATATATAAATTCTAGCAACATTTCCCTCTAAGATTTCCTCTATGCATGCTATAAAGTAGCCCTATTTAGTTAACTTATTTACTATTATAAGGATTATATTATATTCCTATCTAGTACTAAGATCTCTTAACTTTAGTAACTTTATAATAAAGTTTTATAATATAATCTCCTATAGTCTTTCTGGTGTCTTAATAGGCTATAACTTCCTATTCGGTTTATACCTTATTAGTTTATTCCTTTAGTAATCTAAATACTCCTTTATAACTTTTCTTACTAAGCCTTAAATTCCTTAAATAATATACTCCTTTTAAAGTCTTAACACTAAGCCTATAGCTCTATTATATCCCTATATTATTCCCTTATAAAATTCTTTAATAAAATTTTCCGTAATTAACTTTAGTATATATATTGCTTCTTAATTTTTATACTGCTCTAAGTCTATATTCTTATTCTACGCTTTTTAGATTATTTTAGTTTAATTACTTTCTAGTAACTTATAAGTTGCTACTAGCTTTAGGTAATTATATCTAATTAATATATCCTTATCTTTACGTAGTATTACTTCTAATAGCTTCTTATTATTTTATAATTTAGCTTTTCTACTTAGTATATCTGCCCTAGCATATTCTACACCTTTAGTGTACTAAATCTTAAAATAGTACTCTATAAGTATCTCTACATATCTAACTTATCTCTAATTAAGTTCTTTTATTATTAAAAACCCTATTAGGTTCTTACAATCAGTCTTAATTATAAATAGTTTTTCTATACCTTATAAGAATGCTTTCTATTCTTTAAGTGCTATAACTATACCTAATAACTCCTTATTATAAATGTTATAGTTTAGTTTTAATAGTATTATCTTCCAACTATAATATATCACTAGGTGCTATGCATTTTTATATTTCTATAGTAAGTATACTCCTAGTATAAAGTCTAATGCGTCCGTTTCTACAACTGTTTCTAGTTCTAGTTAGTAGATTTTAAGGATTAGCTCCTAGGTAAACAGTTTCTTAAGTTCTTAAAATAGCTTCTTCTACTTATTTCCCTATTTCTATAATTACTCTTTTTTTATAAGCCGAGTAAATAATTTAATATTCCTTAACCACTATACTATAAACCTTAATTACGTTATATTCTCTAGTTCTTACCAATTTACTATAGCTTTTATCTTCTTTAGGTCCATATTAATATAACTTAGTTTAATAATAAATTTAACAAAATTGGTCTTTCTAGTCAAGAACTTACATTTTTTAATTACTACTAGTATCTATTCTTCTTGTAGTCTTTTTAGAACCTGTTTAATATATTCTCCATGCTCTTCCTTAGTTATTAAGTAGAGGGTGGTAATATTAAGGTATATTATAATAGACTTATCTAAGGGTTCTCCTAATATATTATTAATTTGCTTTTAAAACGTCGCTAGTGCGTTTATAAGTCTAAATTGCATAACTAATAGTTTGTATAGTCCTTCCTTTAACCTATAGGCTGCTTTCTATTCATCGCTTTTTTTATTTTAAATTCTTATCTAATAGTATACTTACCTTAGATCTATCTTTATAAAGATTTATACGTTGCCTATTCTATCTTAGATTTCGCTAATTAAGGATAAAGGATATCTATCCTTTCTAGTAATGCTGTTTAACTATTTATAGTTAATGTATAATCTAAGCTTTCCGTTCTTCTTTAGTACGAATAATGCTAGATATCCTACTAATAACTGCGATAGTTTAATGTATCCTTTTTATAAGTTTTCTTAGATAAACTCTTTAAGTACTCTTAACTCTTCTTTAGTCAGTTTATAGATTAGAAAAAACTTTAGACTTATTCCTAGTTTTAATTCTATTTTATAGTCCCACGCTATATACTCTAATAGCTTTTTACTTTCTAGGCTCTATAATTTTTTCCTATACTTATAGTATCTCTTTAATATATAAAATAATCCCAAAAAACCTTTTATTACACATGCAACCTTACCAAAAGGTAGCGCCGCACTTCAAAACTTACGCATACCCACCTTACCACCAAAACAATCGATTGTCCAACTTTTAAGACCTAATTCCCACTGCCTAGCGAGCTAGAGGTGGATTTATTTGTCGTTTTACCCCCTTTTCCCCAACAGAAAATTCTTCTTAGGGGTGGTCCTAGCTTATAAGCGAGGCACGGACAGAAACACTAAAACCGAATACTAAAACAAACACCAAATAGGGGCTAGTTTTCTACTACCTTTCATCCTAATCTCCCCAGAAATCTTCTAGTAGGATTAGTAAGGCTTTTTTAAAAAGCCCCCCTATAAGCTACCAGCTACAAAATGCTAAAGAATACTCAGGCTACTAAGCCTATAAAAAGCCTAAAAAGCCTCCTAGAGGCGAATACACTACAGAGACAAGTGATAACGAACTCTTATCTGTACCCGATAGGCCCCAAAAACAACCTCCTATAGAAATAAGTGATAATAAGCCTATATTCACTTTTTTCCCTTCTTGTTCTCCTAGCCTATTTAGGACAGGAGAAAAAAGAGGACATCCTTAGTCTTCTCCTAAAAAAGAAAACTAAAAACCTATAAAAAAGACAATAAAACTAACAACTACTATGGATAGTATGGCTAATATACCTTCCTATTCCTTTTCTCCAGAACAACATCTAAGATTTGCTCTAAACAGCCTAACTTAGGCCTATATAGGGCTAGAAGAAGAAGAAGAAGAAGAAGAAAGAGAAGAAATAAAAGAATACGTTAAATAGCTAGTATACTATACACAAAGTATCCTATTAGGAGAAAATCCCTTTACATAAGAAAAAGAAAAGGAAAAGGCAAACGATATCCTAAAAGGACTAGTAGAAGAAGTAAGAGCTCTCCATAAGGAGGTAGCCTTTACTAAAGAAACTTACGCAGAGAGGCTAACGAAGGACCTCCCTTTTTCGTCCTCCCTACCTTCCCTATTACCACCTCCTACCCCCTCTCCTTCTAGTAGGAGTTCTACTTCTACTAGGAGTAAAAAGAAGCAGCTATAAGAAAGAAAGCTAGTCCTAATTATAGACGAAAAGGACCAACCTTTAAATACCTTCTCTATACGAAACAAAGTCAATTAACTATTTATATTAAAACTGCAAGTAAAAAAGCTAGTACTAGCGTCTATAGCTAGAACTAAAGGAAAATAAAATATTCTCCTTATAACTATAGAAGAGTATAATGCGGATTTCCTAGTCAAATATAAGGATATTTAGTATAACTGCTTTACTTTTCAAAGCGAATAAAAACTAGAACCCTGGGTTTAAATTATAGCCTATAGGGTTCCCACCCTACCTTTTCTAGAAGAGGGAGGCTCTAAGCTTCTAAAAGAAGAAATTAAGACCTTTAATCCTATAGGGATATAAGGACTACCTAGATAGATTTTATCTAGCGTAAAAAGACATGATCTATAAACTAGATTTAGCTCTATAGTCTTTACTATAGAGAATAAGGAAAAAAGATAAGAAATCCTTAAGTAAAAAGAGATCTCAATTGTAGGTACAGCTACTAAGGTAGTAAAATATCTCAAAGTCTCTCCTACTACGCAGTGCACTAGCTGCTAAAAATTTGGCTATATAGGAGATAGGTGCTCTAATAGGGCCTGTAGATTCTATGCGGCTGTACATTTATCTAAAGACCACTACTGCCCTACCTATATGGCAATGGGCAAGCCTTGCAAGCACACTACCCCTCTTTGTATTAATTGCAAGGAGAAACACTTTACTAATAGTAAAAACTGCAAGACTCTTAAAGCAGCTAAACTAGTATATAGTACTAGCGAAGAAGGTTTTATGGAAGAATAAAATAGATAGGATTCTAGAAGGGGGTAACTCCTACTAGGCTCTTAAAATAATATTAAAGAGTAAAGGGATAGAAATAAATTGCAAAAGGATAGGGATAGGTATTAGGATTTCTTATAGTTTTTCCTACCGTTTTCTCATTCCCTAGTAGTTATAGTAACTTAGTATATTATTAAGGAACTATAAACTCCTAGTTTAGGGGTTTATAAACTACTAGGATATAGCTACTAGTATATATTAAGCTGCCTAAAAAGGATTTATATATATAGAACTATAGCGCTATAGCCTAAGGCTGCATGCGTAGTATTGTACGTAGTATAATACAATAGATATATAAAAATAAAAATAAAAAATAACCCTTTCTTAGTTTCCTTATATGTTGCTTTAACTTAGTAGCTATAACGTTTTATATAAGCGAGCGCCGCACACGGCCGAGCGCCGCGTCTTAAAACCCCACCAAAAATTGGAAAATTCATACTTTAATAGCTTAACAACCACTGAATAATAAATTCTAATAATTTGGATTTAGACTTATATATACACTCTATAGCTTTTATTAAAGTTATATAGTAAATAGCTTAGTAGTTTTTAAGATATTAAATCTTAGAGGCTAAAATAGGGCTAAGTTGCTATATCTTAAAAACTACTAAACTATTTACTATATAACTTTAATAAAGGCTATAGAGTATATATATAAGTCTAAATCCAAATTATTAAAATTTATTATTTCGTGGTTGTTAAGATATTAAAGTATGAATTTTCTAATTTTTGGTGGGGTTTTAAGACGCGGCGCTCGGCCGTATACAGCGCTCGCTTATATAAAACGTTACGCCTTTTACGCTATTAAGTATTTCTAATATTAACCTAACCTATAACCTAATTAATCTTTAGATTATATTCCTGTAGCTAAGGTATTCTTTATACTGCCTTATCCCGTCCTAATAGTAGGATATTAAAAAATATCTTAATTAGCTTTCCTTTAATAGTTATCTAAATAGGTCCTATTTTAAGATTAATAATACCTCCTCTATAGGCTATTAAATCTCCTAAAATCGTAATTAATAGATAAGGGTGCTTGTTTTGTCTATACAGTAGCCCTATTCTTTTTACTACTACTAATAATATATGGTTTCTTATTACTCTACTATCTATTAACCCTTTAAACTATTAATCTTACTAATTAACTTATAGATTTAGGTGTTATCCTTAAATTCCTTTAAGGGTCTAAGGCCCTACTATTAGCTCCCTTTAGTTCTATAGGCCTCTACTTTTCCTAATTATTAGCTACTTAATCCTATTATACTTAGCCCGCCCCCCAGCTAATGCCTAGTTCGCTTTTTATCCTTAATATACTATAGACATATTTTTTTTTAGGTATTCCTACTACTATTATCTATCTAAGTATTCTTCCGTAAGGAATCTTCCTAGTTAAAGTATTAAGTCTCCTAACTTCTAAACTTTTACTAGATACCAGCTGTATATATACTTAGTATTTCTATACTATTACCTATCTAGCGCCTAATATATTCTTATAAGGTACTTCTAATTCTTTTTCTTTAGATTTTTGTGTATATTATATCTATTATCTATATATATAATCTATGTTGATATATAATGTATAAGGTGTCTTAGGTTAACTCTTAGCTTATTTTTACTTATAAGTTTAAACCTTACTTAATTTAAATATTAGTCTTTTATTTATAGGTACTAAGATCTATCTTTCTTATCTCTAGTCCTCTAATCCTTCTTCTAGGTTTTTAGACGTTATAATTAATGCTTCTTTAATGTAACTTATACGTCTTTCTATAATTACTTAGTCCTAAATAACTCTCTAGTCTAATTATAGATAAAAATCTTCCTAACTATTATTATGTCGCTACCTATACCACTTTTAGTATAGCTCTGTAAGTATATATAATCTATCTATAAGGAAATATCTCGTTATTACTGCTTTATAATAGCCCTTTATATATTATTCTTCAAATCTAGTTAGGATCTCTAAATCCTCTTCTTATTCCAGTTCTTTAAGCCATTTTACTCTTAGCGTGCCTACTTTAGGCCTATTAGTAACCTTTCTTAAGGCTATCTTTAGCTTACCCAGCGTCTTTAACCCGTAGTAACCTCTTTATTCTTACTACGCTTTAATTTAATTCTTAAATTCTTTTTAGTCTTTTCCTAGTTTATATTTAACTATTAAATCCTTTAGATCCTTAAACTTTATAAGTCTATATTCTATTTCTTTTTAAGTTATACTCTAGCCTTAGTCTAGTTAGGCTTAGCTACTATCCTTATCTCTTTTCTGGCTTAGGGGGTAGGAAAGTAGTCTATATTAACTTTAAGCTTATCTCGTAATTAGAGTTTCTAATTATTAAATATAAGGTCTATTCTATCTATAAGTAATAGGGGGTCTATAACCTTTATAGACTATAATAGTGCTATATAGAACTTAGCGGATCTATTAAGGCGCCAGGATAGGGCTTATAGGACCGTTACCAGTATCTAGGTATCCGGTAATAACTTATTATTAAATATAGGGATATCTCTAGTTTTAAGTAGCTCTTATAGTCGTTTAATTTTAATATTAGTTGCTATAGGCTCCGCCTAGGGTGTCGAGATAGTAATTGTTTTACTATTAGAAGTATTTAAGGGTCCTATAGCTACTTTGCCAGCTGCTGTATTTCTTAGGGTTTTGTCCTGTCCTTATAGTCCTAGTAATATCCTTAGGGTCCTATTTTATATCCTTATCCTATTTATAGTTTTATAGATATATTTAAATTCCTTTTTGGGAGGGAGGAGTAGTATAAGTTTTAGATAATATTAGTAACTTAATTAATTAAAGTACGAGCATAGTAAGAGGGACGCGTAAGCCTATATAATTGGATTATCTATAAACGAGAATTTAAAGCTAAAGAAAGGAAAGGGGAAGAAGAGTAACACTGCTCGATATTTTGTGCGATCTTCGCGTTATATAACTACAATTTACGGCAATCTGTAGCAAATTTGCTAGTACTATAATAATAACTATAGTACATGGTACCTATACAGTATAGTAATTAAACGAATCTATATACGCCCCGGGAAGTCTATAATAAGCCTTTTATTCCCTATCTTACCTAATAGCCTAAACTTACCGCGTGGTATTCTATCCTTCTTTATACCTTAATCTACCTAGCTATATTTTAGTACTACTAGTAGTATAAGTACTTAGGTATAGGGGCTTTATATACCCCTACTACTAGTACTAAGCTAAACGTTTTATTAAATATAGGAGATTAGAAATAAGGGACCTAGGTTAAGGCCCTAAAATAAAGCACCTAGATCTTTTTTTATATATCCTACTATTCCTTTAAGGTAGAAATTATACTATAGGTAGAAGGACCGTAGGCATATATATATATATATATATATATGGCATTTAAATAGGAGCAAGGGTAGGTGTATAAGACCTTATAGTAATCTTATAGCAATTTATAATTAAGTGGAAGTATAGTATAAATAGTAGATAGGGCAAGATAGGTAATTAGGACACTCTGTTATAAAAGTCTCAGAGCAGCGACCTAGTGGTATTTTTCCTCCCGTTAACGTAGTATAGGCGTACTGCCTAATAGGGTATATACTGTATTACCTCCCTTATCTCTCTTAAAGGTTTTTTTATACCTAACTACTGGGATACTTTAATACGGTGCAATAGACGTAATATACGTGCAGTGTAGTATATAGTTAGATTCTTGAGGTTCTATTTTATAGTGTAGTGTTTAACAATATATACGCGTCTCGCGTAGTTTATATGCTCTATATATGTAACACGTAAAATAAATAACTACCAGCCGTGCTGTCTCCTTTGTCTATTCCTATATTCCAATACTAGCAACTCTTTAAATGCTAGAAAACCAATAGAACCTCTTTTATAATAGTAAAGATATTAAGCTAAGGAGGGGAATAAGAAGAATTGTTAGGTAGTAGGTAGATATATCGCGAGGGCCGCTAAGGCGCTAGTGTTAAGCAAGCCAATAGTAATTTTCCATCTTGGGAATAGAAAATCCTAATTAGCTAGTTGGACTTAGGGTCCGTAGAATATAGTAGGTAGCATGCCCTAGTACCGTTATAACGCTAAGCCAAATCTAAGTTTATTTGTTTAACCTACTCCATAGTCTACAGTTCTAAGTAATTAGTATTAATTAACTTCTTAAGAGCCGTAGATGCCTTACTCTTGGTTATTAAGTTAGTAGGATTGCTATCACTATTAATCCACTTAACTTCTATAATCTCTTTGCGCTTATACAACTAACGAAGATATATAACGTCTATTATAAGACGTTTCTCTTATATAGTGCCTAGCTTAATAAGATATTTATAGAGTAATTTTAAGTCGGTGCAAAGTATAAGTGGGAGTTCAATCTATAGGAGTTATTTAACGGTTAACTTAATTATAGCGTTAATATTAAATCTATAGACCATTACATAGAGTTCTAAGGCTAGTACGCTTCTAATAACTCTTTTACACTTAATTAATAACTAGTAAATAATATTAGCCTTATATAATACGTCCTCTAATACTAGTATATATCCTATTTATAATAAGAGGTCCTTATTATTAGTAAATAAGGCGTTAGTAAAAGCGAGTAGGCGTAATATATTAATGTCTAGTTTAACAAATATAAGGCCTCTTATTAGGTTATTAATTTACAATTATAGTTATTTATTAAGTGCTATAACATCTTCCTTCTTAGGGTTAATTACCTAGGCGGTAAAAGAGAAATTAAAAGAAGCTTCTAGTTAACATATAGAGGCAATATATACACCTCTTGTACGTTGCGCAACGTATTATTCCTTTATAGTTAGTATATTACAGACTATACCTCTTAAGGTCGTAGTTATGGTTACTTTACTAAGGTAGACCGTATTTAGGTTCCTATACTAGCGTTCCTAGGTTATTATAATATTGCCTTCCTAAGAGAGTTAAATAATACATCCGTTAAACTTAAGTAGCTATTTAATTGTAAGTTGCTCGCGCTCTTTTATAAGAAAGTAAGCCTTTTTTAACTGCTGTTGCTCCGCGTTTACAAAGGTGGTATTAGCTAGGAAGAGAGTTTTATTAGTTTAAAGGCCAATAATGCTAAAGTAGTTAGAAGTGTTACTCTATAAAAGGTAAGGGTTATACGTTAATAAGTTTATATTTAATTCCTTAATATAATAATTATAGTAGGTTATAAACTAGTAATTATTTACTTCTGGGACACCGTATAAAGGCTTAATTACCTTTAGGATTAAGTTCTTCCTAATACCTAGTTAGCTTCCTAGTTCGTAAGGTAATCGGATATAAAAGTCTTAATTTAGCTTTATAAGAGACTGGACATACGCCTAGGAGATATCTTATAGGTATAACTATATACCGTTGCCTTATAGTATCGCTGCGATGTATAGGATAAGGCGTTAGCTAACTCGTTAAATAATAGGTAACTAGGTTAGTATAATGCCTTTTTTAAAATCGGTATACGCTTAGACAACGAGTTTCAATTTCTTAAAGGCTTTATCAGTACTAGGGTTCTTAATCTTATCTATAAATCGTAAGTTAAAGATTCTAGTTCCTACGGGTACGTCCTAAGGGTTAATTATCTTAAATACGCCCTTTTTAATTAGTCCTATAATTTCCTTTTAACGGGACGTTTTAAACTACTTATTATTACTATCCTCTTATAAGAATACAGTAATGTCGGCAGTATTAATATAAGGGGGATACTTACGGGGTCTTCCTCTTCCTTAGTAGGGTGGTTATGCTTCTTTAGTTTTAGTAAGGGACGGTTTCTATAGTGGGTTAAATACTATTAATTTGGATATTATTAACTTAGGTACTATTAGCTTAAATATCTTCGGCCTAAATATGTTTAGGGTCTATTAAGTATAGTTTAATAATAGTGCTATAGAACTTTATAGGGCCGCCAAGTAGGTTAACAGTATATATTTCTCCTTTAATATTTAATAGGTTATATAGTCCTACCTAGTATCCAGGTTATCCTATATTGCCTTCTCTCCAGACCAGTATTAAAGAGTTAAGGGGTAGATTATAAATTGCGATAGTATTAGGGCTATTGCGTATATTAAGTGCATCTACGACTTAGCGTTCCGCTTATATTTTCTTTACTTCCTCTATAGCTTTCTTAAGTGCAATTTCACGCTATATTACTATAGGTAATATATCGGACTCTATTATTTAGGGGTACGCTCTAAATACTAATAGTATAGGTATTAGGCCGTCTGGTCCTACGGAGTTATTAATTACTTTAAAGGCTATTTATAGTGCTATATCCTTATTAATTCCTAATATCTTAAAGGTAATAATATGGTATATAAGTTATAAGGGGCCGTAGTAACGCTTTACTATGCTAATTAAGTTATAAGCTTCGACCGGTACGCTCTTTATAGTAGTACCCATATTAACCATATATTACTTAAACTCTCTACTAATAAAGTTCTTTCCTGTGTTGTATATAATTATATCCAGGGGGCCTAAATATATATTAATCTAGTATATTTATAACATATCCCATATATACTTAGCGCTAATATTCTATAGCTATCTACCTATTTAAAATCGGGTGCCTTTATTAACAATATAAAGTACGGGCCTGCTGTTAATATATATAATATTAACGATAATACAGTAGTTAAAATTAATATTATCCTTTAAGGTAAATCTAAATCTACTTAGTAACTTTCTATGCTTTTAATAGTATAAGTAGTAGCGGGTAATATGCTTAAGGGTCTTACGATTAGTATTATGTTTATAGCTAGCGCGGTCTAATATTCTTTTAAGTTGCTATACTAATAGATATCTAAAGCGTCGGTATAAGCGTCGCAATTCTACATTAGTTAAGTAGCATGGGTTTTAGTTAAAAGACTTTATAATAAATATATATAATAAAGAATTCTATAGTAGAAACGGGTGTCTAAATCGGCACACAACTGGTATGGTTTTTAAGGGGGTTATTAGGACATTCTTTAGGTTGTTAAAGTACACTTATAAGTTATTTATATCTACTAGGTAAAGCAAGAAAGGGGTATTAATTTTAATAACGTAAAACTCTACTGTGCCTATTAGTATAACCACTTTAATAAAACTAATAGAATATATAGAACCTATTCCAAACTATACGCTAACTATACCTTTTATAAACTTATTTAACTATACTTTATAGATCTTCTAAAGTATAAGGAACTAACCGTATCCTACTATAGAGCGTTTAGAGGCTTTATTGTTAATTATTATACCTATAAACTTTATAGAGGTATAATATAAGGTCGTATTATACGTAAACGGGTCTATATTAGTAAGGAATGTATCTATTATAGTATTAATGGTTATAACTGCGTGGCTATATGCTCTGTTAGCCAGTTTTAAAGCTATAGCGGTTATATTATCTAGTTCAATCTCTCCGTATAAAGTATAGTATGCTATAGCCTAGTTATCTTCGTCTAATAGGGTGCTAGGGTCTATATTAACTACTAGGGCGTTAAATATATTAGTAATCTTATTATCTAAGTTATTATTCTCATTACAGTCGCCTTTATAGTCTATAATATATTACTTTATTCGTTCCTAAAAGCGGTCCTTAAACTTATTTTTAAACTTAGTCTTAAACTCTTCTTACTCCTCCTTAGTATGTTTCTATAAGCAATATCCTTCCCTATTATATATAAAGCAACATAGTTTCTGTTAGTTGCGATTATATAGGGGGTTACTATGGTTACTACGGTTATTACGGTTGTAGTTATTATCTCTTTTATAGAATTATTAGTCCGTAAAGAAAGCTTATATCTTTTCTATATGCTCTTTCTTATATACTATAATAGACGATTAAAGTTTATTAATAAGGGCTCTAAAGTTATCTAGTGGGTTAGAGACTGTATATCTATATACTAGTATTCCTTAGTAAAAAGTGACAATTTTATTATAAAGAAAGTCTATAGTTTGTAAGGTGGGTCTAAGGCTATGCTATAGTTAATAAAGTCTATAAATTAGCAATTAAAGGTATTTGCTTATAGACTTATCTATATTTCCTACTATCACTATTATAAGTATAATGGTATTTTACTCGTCTAGGTTCTTACATTAAAATCCTAGTCCTTTAAAGAAATTTTAAAAGTGCTTATAAGCCTTAGCAAATAGTAGGCGGGATAGTTAGTTTATATAGAAGTGGTCTAAAGCTAGTCCTTTTAACATAGTAGGGAATGCTTTAAGGTAAGCTTCTTAGGGTACGTCTACTTAATTATAAATATCGTAGAATATTATTAATTTATAGTTAAGGCTTTCGTTTATACCACCGTATTTCTACTCCTCTGTGTATATCTTAGCTACATTCGCAATTTCCTTACTATAGCCAGTTACAGTAATAGGGCGGTTCTCCTCGTCCGTAAGTTATACGTAAAGTTGCTATATTATTATAGGTTAGGGTATAATAGATAGTGTAAAAGTAGAGGTATTTATAGGTTAAGGTATAGCAGGTAATATAAAAGTAGAGGTAGTTAGTGTACTAGTTAGTTAGGTTACGGTAGCTTTAGCTTATTATTACTCCTCTAAAGTGCCCTTTATTATATATACCTTAATTAATCTAAATAGCGTCAGTCCGTACTTATTATTAGCTAATTTAATTATCTCTCTGCTCTATTTAGTTTAGTCTTCTTCTTATACTATATTGTATAAAGACTAAGGGAGCGTTTTACCTCGTTTATAGTTAATATTAACCCATACTCCTTTAATATTTAGGCAGTTATATAGTTACTAAAGCCAGTATAAGGGGATTTGCGTAAAGGTACTGACCGTAGAGTCCTTAAAGTCTCCCTAGAACGATTCCTAGAGTATTAAGTCTAGCTAGTTATATATCTCTGTATATACGTACATCTTACATTATATATAGTCGGTTAGTTCGTCTTTAGAGGCTTCCGTTAGGTTAATTCCATCTTTCTATTTAGCTACTTCTTCCTCCTAGTCTTTCTCTATTTCTAATATTTTGTATTTTATATATTATTTAGGTATATAAGGGTAGGGGTAATAGTAAAGGTAAGGGAACGGTTAAGGAGGCCGTTAAGTAGGATAAGGTGTTTTAATTTATAAGGTAAAAGTAGGGGGACGGTTAAAGAGGCGGTTAAGGAGGCGGTTAAGAAGGCGGTTAATAGGGTAAGAGGTAAGGTGTTCTACGTAGTAATCTTCTAGAATAGATAGAACAAGATATCTAGAAGTTGTTATAGATACTAAACAAGTACTCCTAGGTAGTTTCTCTTTTTCTCTTTAACTAAAATAGACTAATAAGAAAGGTGGATAAGTATAACTATCTTCTAATCTGCTCTAAGGTGGATAGTATAACTACCTTCTAAGCTATCTACGTATTTCCTAATCTATACGCGCTTACTAATTAGTGTCGGGATACTTTAATATGGTGTAATAGGCGTAATATATATGCAGTGCAGTATATAGTTGGATTCTTAAGGTTCTATTCTATAGTGTAGTGTTTAACAATATATACGCGTCTCGCGTAGTTTATATGCTCTATATACGTAACATATAAAATAAATAACTACTAGCCATGCTGTCTCCTTTGTCTATTCCTGTATTCCAACACTAACTTATTAGTATTTATCTATATAGACTTAGCTAGAGCACCGTATTAGACGTTAAATAAGAAATAATAATACTTAGATTACTTTAACCTCGCTCCTTTCTATCTTATAAAGTAATCGATATTATATCTAACGGGGTTTAAATTCCCGTCACTAATTCGTGCTCCATAGCTACTTTAGCCTCTATCTCTATTTATTTATCTTTAAGGTCTCTTTTTATTCTAGGTCGCGCCAACTATTTATTAAAAGTTATTATAGGATTATTATCTAATTTATAAAGCTTATCTTATTTATCTATACTTTTTAATTTATATAAGTCTAGTTCTTATAGCTAATAGCTTACACCATACTTAGCTTCTTTATATAATAGCGCTAGGGCATATTACCTACCGTATACTACCGCATATTGCCGCATTCTACTATATTTTACTACTTTACTATTAGCTCGCTTACTAGTAGTACCTTAGTAACCCTTAAGATATTTACCTATACTATACCTAACAATCTTCTCCTTAGATTAGTAACGTATTACCCCCTAAGTAAGATATACGCGTTTATATCTATTCTTTTTCTTTCTTTATTAAATTATACCTAAATCTGAATTCCTTATATAAATTAATATATTTCTGTTCAAATTAAGTTTTTATAAAGCTTAAGTCCTTATATAAAAAGCTATATAAAACAATTAATTAGGCGTTAAGCTATTGGTTTATAAAGCCTCTAGAGTTTGCATATTACCCTATTCTACTGTTATATATCGCCTTACTAGGTGTCTTTCTTAATACCTAGCTTATAAAATACTACTATATTCTTATTAAAATCTTTATATTTTATATCTATTATATTGTACTACATATATAGCCTCTAAGCTATAGCGCTTTATATATAAATCCTTTAGGTAGCTTAGTATATACTAGTAACTAAGTAGATAATCTTACCTATTTTAAATACTAGAGGAGTTACTAGCTATTAGCTTTTCGTTCTAATATTTTACTCTTTAATATCCTATTCGCACTAAGGAAATCCTAGCTCTTTTATCTATTTCTACTATATTCTACTATTCTTAAAGTAGAAAAGCGCTCTAAAAAATAGATATTAGTTAGAGATTTTATATATAAGAATAAATGAAACTATAGAGTTTACTAGCTCGGAGATAACTACTAGTTATTCCTATACGACTTTTTTCCTATACTTTATTCCTTCTCCCTACTAAAGAAATAGATAAGGAATTAGTAATTAATAGCTACTCCCTTTAAAAGTAAGCTACTAATATAACGAAGCATTATAGCAAATACTACGGTAGACTTATTAATAGGCTAGGTATATAGGTAAATATAATATATATAAGATCTAACTGTAAAGTAAATGCCTAATAGACTAACTTTAATTATATTCTAAGATTGTTACAAAAAGAGAACTATCTAAGGTAGGGACTGTAGTCTTTTAAATATATAATATTACGCCTTAAAAATGTACCAAGTATATTAGTACGCTACGTTCTTACATTTTAAACTAGTCCTATAACCTATTATATAACTTAGCTACCCCTTATTCTATAGTTTAACCAATTCTAATACCTGCCCGCGAAGCCCTACTATATATATCTACGTCGCCGCGGGTAGAAATATTATTAGAAATTTGTTCCTTATAATGGCCAAGTATAGAGGTAAGAGTAGGGAGTTGTCGCAGCGCACGTAATGCACTGTAGTATTAAGCCCGCGACGCGTACAAAGTATTATATAAAGTATCGCCCTTAACAATACTAGGAGCTTTACTACCTCTACTTAAAACTTCTGTTCTACCACCTAGGGATGCCTATTAAGGGAACTAGGATATAAAACTACCTAATATATAACAACCTGGCCTATAGCTAGGCCTAAACTGGCCTTATTTAGCTAGTTAATATAAATACGCTCTAGGCGTATAATAGGACACCTTTAGGCTTACACTAGCTCTAAGATTATAAAGGGGATACAGAAAGGACGTAGGGAACCTCTTTTTATAAGAACTTATTAGGGTTAATATATTATAGGCACTTTATATAAAACTTATTAAGGCCTTAAGGCTACCGTAAAGAACTTATTAAGGCGCTACCTAAAAAGCTTATTAAAACCCCTTTAGAGGCCTATTTAGTATCTAGTATACCTAGGTAACTTAGAAGAGGGTCTTAGTAGGTGTAGTACGCGCGACTTAGTAAGCAGTGATAGCGATATAATGGCGACTAGACGGCTTAATAAGGTAAAAATATAGGTAAAGCTCTAGGCAGCGGAAATATAGGCTAGCTTTAACGGCCCTATAGCGTTTAACTTATAGACAACTTATAAGAGGGTTTTAATAGGCGTAGTATATATAACCTAACGTATATATATAGGGGAGGCTATAAAGGAAATATAGGCTAGTTAGATAAAGACTTACTAGTTAGAGATATAGGCTAGCTTATAAAAAGGTGGGATATAAGCTTAGTTAGTAGAAAAGAATAGAGTAGGTCGCCTAATATAGGACCTAGTATCTATAAGCCCCTCCTATAAGATACAATTGGCCTATTATAAGAAAACTTTTATAGGTATTATCCCTTATATAGATAGATACGCTCTATAAATTATAGCCTGTATGTACTAATTAATAATATATATATATAGGTGGTAAGTCATTCTGCTATATTTCTAAAGTTCTTAAATAAAGTTATAAATATATTAAAATATTAGTATGTATTATATATAGATATTTATTCTGTAGTATTAAGGCGATTTACGTACTTCTGCTAATATGGGCCGTCTTTCTACAGTGATATTTAATAGAGTCTACACCTATACGTTGTTCTTAGCGACTTTTAAGGTCTTTTAAACTTCTTACTATGGCGTAATCTCTTTATTATATTTACTAAAGGCTTAAATAGAGGCATTCTATTTAAAAGCTTCTTAATATAGATCTTCTATTCTACTTTTAAGCATATATAGTAAGTCTTCTACCTTTTATCTATAATATATTACTAGGTACTATTATATCTTATCTATAGAGACCTAAATATAATTACTTCGAGGCTTAGGGGCAGAGATTTTAAATAGAGAGTTTATAAGCTATTTAAGGAACTTCTTATAGCTACCGTATTTTAGCCAGCTATTAATAGAGGAGGAAGATAGCTTAGAGTAATTAGTAATAGTTATATTGAGGAGGAAGTAGAAGGAAGGCTTCTAGGTATAGCGGTAGATCTTAAGCAAAGTATAATAAGATCTAATTTAGTTAGTAGTATTAACACCTTTTATAAAGTAATTATATATGTTAATAAACTCTAGTATAGATAGCTACTTTATAGCTATGTTACCAAATACCCTATAAGTTTACTAGGTGCCGCTAAAAGTAGTAGTAGGAGGTTATTATCGCTCTTGTTTTATAAAGTTTAAACCTATAATATATAGCGTTATTAACCGCAGAGCCTTAGGGTTAAATTTAATTATAAACCATTGCTAGTGGTACTTATAAATAAGACCATATTGGCATCCTTCCAGGCGAACTCTATAACTATTCTATCTTCTAAAAGCCTTCTATATAGTATGCCCTATTTAATCTAGCTTTAGTATAGGAGTTTAAGGTTAGCAAGCCGTTAGTTAATTTGCTTAATTAATAATACATTTTAGCCCTTCCCTTAACCCTTTTTCTTATTCAGCTCCTTACGCTTTATTTTAGTTATTTATACAGTTCCTATGCCTCTAATTCTAAGCTTCTAACGCCGATAAGGTGGTTTAACAAAGGTAAAGAGGTTATCTAGCCAAACGGTATATATATTTGGCCAATAGAGACGTTAGCCCGTCTTAGGATCTTTCTAAGTTAAAAAATCTATTACTACTACTTGTAATAAAGCCTTATAGGAAATACTACAGTGGACTTATTATTAAGTTAGGTATATAGGTAAACAGAAAGTTAAACAATAATATAACTAGTAGAGAAGGTTACTTAATAGATTAACTCTAATAATATTCTAAGATTTACTATAAAGAAGAGAACTATCTAGGTAAGGACTATGGTCCTTTAAATACACAATACTACGCCTAAGAAATATACTAAGTACGTTAGTACGTTAGTACGTTAGTATATTACCTACATTCCTATATTCCCACGTTCTTATGTTTTAAACTTATAATATAACTACTTAAATACATATAGTGGTGGGAATGCATCCATTTTCGGGGGTCTTTAGCCGCCGCTTTTGGCGGTCTTCCTACCTCGCTTAGGCCCTGTCATATCGCCGCTTTAAAGAAGCTCTGTTTACTTAAGCACTTCCCATCCCTATTATGCCCCATCCTATTATTCTAGAGGGGTTAAAAACAGGATATAAACTTTAGCAAAGCTCGTTAGCGCTTACGTTAATTTAATAATAGCATAGCCTATGTAGAAAGGCTAGCGTCTACTTAAAGGAACGGCCTACTCGCCCTCTCCCTACACTCTCCCCCTTTACTACCCTTATTCTACTTCCTCTCTCTCCCTTTACCATCCTTATTCTACTCCCTCTCCGGCAATTTAATCCTTATCTATAATACTTACCTTACCTATTTAGCAAACTTGTCGTCGCTAAAATAGTAGTACACCTATTAAAGTAGCTGCTCCGGCTTACAGGATAGAGAGGAGAGGAGCGCTCTACGCCGCCACCGTTTATTAAAACTTAAATTTATAACTCTAAAGTCTAGACTTAGATATAGACACCAACCTAAATATATAGATTCGTTTAGAAAATAGTATAGATTTAGATTTTAGAGAATTAGATACGGAACTAGATACGGAATTAGATACGGAATTAGATATAGAATTAGATACGGAGTTTAATATAGAGTTAGATGCGGGATTAGATGTAGAATTAGACTCTAAAGCTAAGGAAATACTAAAAGACATTACTAAATTAGAAGAGGAGGGACCTGCGAAACCGAACTATACTCCTTATACTAAGAAACTATAGAAGAGGGAAGGCGAAATCTGAAAGAGGTAAATTATAAAAATTTCTGCTAACTTGTTATTACACCCTCTAATTACTATAAACTAAGTACTGCCTAAAGATAAAAAAAAAACCTAAAAAACCCTAAATAACTAGCTGCGTAAATGCGCCCTAAAGGTATTTAAAGTATATCTCCGCTAGTAAAAGAAATATTTTTAAATTAGGAAGGAGAGCGTAATGCGAAGCTATTGGAAACGAATTAGTATATACTATAAGGACCTTATACGCCATAAGATAGATGGTAATATCCTTAATAATATTTGCAATATAAGTTCCTACCCCTCTTTTAAGGTAGACTAATAGCTATAGAAGTAGATCCCGAGCCTTAGGCTTAATAAGTTGGCAAAGGAAAAGTACGCTATATTTGTCTAAGACCTTTATACTATCCTTTACGCTCTTTAGATTAATAATACTAAGCCACTCTATAGCTTTATTTAAGTCTAAATTTCGCTTCTTCTCTTACTTAGTATAGCTATAGCTACAAGACCAGGCGCTCTGGTGGAAAGCGCTAATACTAAAGGC
>Ga0307515_10007804_pt1 | contig 21060 bp, 18 predicted proteins | sample 17_EM_MG_FD_194513 | JGI IMG/M metagenome (GOLD analysis project Ga0307515, IMG submission 194513) | Populus trichocarpa ectomycorrhiza microbial communities from riparian zone in the Pacific Northwest, United States - 17_EM | ecosystem: Host-associated > Plants > Roots > Unclassified | place...
GACGAACGTCTTGCCGCCCCAGGGCGCGTCGTCCTCGGTCATCGGCGCGTTCAGCGAGGCGGGATAGTTTTGTTCAAGCCAGGCCCGCGTCTCTGCGCGGAAGGTGTCCAGTTCGCCGCCGCCGAAATCCGCCATGGCCGTTCTCCCTCTGCGCGGCGCTTGCTCGCGTCGCCCTTTTCGCGTCTTGGCCGGCAGACTACGCCATGAAACGGCGGGGGCAAGTCGATTCAAACATCCGTTCGTCACGCGGCGGGCGCCCGGCGGAGGCAAGCCGCGCTATAGAAGGGATCGATGACGTTTCCCGCCGGGATTCGCCGATCAGGGGTCTTGATGTCCGCGCCACAACTAAGGCCTGCGTTTCTCGCCGTCGCGCCGACGCTGGCGGCGATCCTGGCGGCCGGCGCGGGGGTCCTGCTGCTGGCCTCCGGCGCGACGCCCTCCGAGCCGACCCGTTTCGCGATCTGGGTGGCGGTGGCGCCGGGGCCCCTGATCGAGATCAGCCACTTCATCTCGTCGATCATCGGCCTGGTCCTGATCCTGCTGGCGTTCGGCCTGCGCGCGCGGCTCGACGCGGCCTGGTGGTCGGCGCTGTTCGCCCTGGCCGGCGGCGCGGTCCTGGCCCTGTTCAAGGGCCTGAACTGGGAAGAGACGGTCATCCTGACCGCCATCATGCTGGCCATGCTGCCGTTCCACGAGGCCTTCCCCCGCAAGGCGGCCCTGACGCGGATGGAGATCACGCCCGGCTGGCTGCTATCGGCCGCCGCCGCCCTGATCGGCGTCGCCCTCTGCGGCTGGTGGACCTTCCGCCACACCGAATATGCCGACCAGTCGGTGATGAAGATGATCGGCGACAAGGATGTGGCCCGGGCCATTCGCTCGTCGGCCGCCGCCGCCATCGCCCTGATGGCCATCGGCGTCTGGCGCCTGATCGCCACCCCGGCCACGCCGCCCGTGGTCGACGACACCGACCCGGATTTCGACCGCGTCCGCGCCATCCTGGCCAAGGCCGAGGCCGCCGAGCCGCCGTCGAACCTGGCCCTGCTGGGTGACAAGCGCTTCCTGTTCTCGGCCTCGGGCGAGAGCTTCCTGATGTTCGGCGTGCGTGGCCGCTCGTGGATCGCCATGGGCCCGCCCGTGGGGCGCGAGGACGAGCGCATGGAGCTGTTCTGGCGGTTCCGCGAACTGGCCGACGCCCATGCGGCCCGCGCGGGTTTCTACGCCTTGGGCCCCGCCGACCTGCCCGACAGCGTGGACCTGGGCCTGGCCATCCAGAAGACCGGCGAGAGCGCCGCGGTGCCGCTGGAGGCTTTCTCCCTGGCCGGTCGCCGCCGCGAGGTCCTGCGCCGCAACTGGCGCAAGGCCGGGGAGGGCGGGGCGGCCTTCGAGGTCATTCCCGCCGATCAGGTCCATACGGTGATGGACGACCTGAAGCGCATCTCCGACGCTTGGCTGGCCCACCATGCCGGCGGCGAGAAGGGCTTTTCGATGGGCGGCTTCGAGGAGCGCTATGTCGCCGAGTTCCCGATCGCCCTGGTGCGCGTCGAGGACCAGATCGTCGCCTTCGCCACCCTGTGGATCACGGCCGGCAAGGTCTCGTTCTCCATGGATCTGATGCGCTACTCCGACGACGCCCCCAAGAACGTCATGGACTATCTGTTCGTCGAGCTGCTGGGCTGGGGCAAGGAGCAGGGTTACCAAGCGTTCGAGTTCGGGGTGGCCCCGCTGGCCGGCCTGGACGATCGCCCGCTGGCCCCGATCATGTCGCGGGTGGGGCGTCTGCTCTACGAGCGCGGCGAGGAAATCTACAATTTCCAGGGCGTACGGCGGTACAAGGACAAGTATGACCCTGTCTGGCAGCCGCGCTACATTGCCGCGCCTCACAAGTGGGCGATCCCTTTTCTGCTCGCCGATATCGGTCTGCTGTCGTCGGGCGGGGTCTCCGGCCTGACCAAAAGGCCGCGACCTAGTAGCGCGGGTCGCCCGTCTTCATCCCCAGCAGATTGAGGATATGGGCCGCCAGCAGCAGGGTCACGACGGCGCTGGCCACCATCAGCGGACGCCAGGGCATCATGCGCGGACCCTTTAAAACATTGATCGGACGCGCCCCACGCCAGCCGCAGAAGACGGTCAGCAGCAGGGCGGCGATAGCGCCGGCGATGGTCGTGAGAAGATCCATGCGCCTCTCATGGCCTGCGACAATCGGCCATGTAAATGGTTAACGCGCGTTAACCACAAGGAGCCGAATCTTAGGTACACACGTTAGGAAGGTGCGCCTGTTAACCATCCACAGCTAAGATTGACCGACGCTATATGTAGCGGTTTTGGTCGCGTTTACACGCTAGGAATCGGTGTCTAGCGTTGGTTCCCAGGTGCATAGGGAACGATTCGGATGACGGCCGCGGCGCCATGGAGCGTAAAGGGGATAGACCCCAAGGCACGGGAGGTCGCTAAGGACCTCGCGCGTCGCTCTGGCATGACGCTGGGCGAATGGCTCAATCGCATGATTATCGAGGGCGAGGTCGACCCCGCGTCCCTCGAAGCCTTCGGCGAACCCAGCCGTCCCTCCCTGGCGGTCAATAACGACCGCGCCAATAACACCTCCTATTTCGAGACCGCCCGAGGCGGCGCTCCGGCCCGCATCGAGGCCCCCGAGCATCCCGCCGATGAAGTGGGCCGTGTCGCCATCGCCCTGGATCGGCTGACCGACCGCATCGAGGCGGCCGAGAAGCGTTCCGCCCAGGCCATCTCCGGCATCGACGAGTCCGTGCGCGGCGCCCTGCAGCGCCTGGCTTCGGCCGAGCGCGAGCAGATCGCCGTGGCCGCCCGCTTCGAGGGCGCGGTCGATGAGGTCAAGACCGACCAGATCCGCAACGCCGAGCGCCTGCGCCGCATGGAAGCCGAAGCCGTCGGTCCGCGCTCGGCCGAAGCGCTGCGCGCCCTGGAAGGCGCCTTGGGCAAGGTCGCCGGTCATCTCTACGAGGGCGAGGCCCGCACCCGCGAGACCATCGCGCACCTGGAAAACCGCCTGGACAACCAGGCCGGCGTCGGCGCGGGCGATCCGTCCGCTCTGGTCGACGAGGTCGTGGCCCGCCTGGGCCAACGCCTGGAAGCCGCCGAAACCCGCACCGCCGAAGCCCTGCAAGCCCTCGGCGCCTCGTTCACCGCCCTGGACGGTCGTCTCCAGACCGTCGAGACCCGCAACCCCGGCGAAGGCGTGCGCGAGCGCCTGGACGAGCTGTCCAACAGCCTGACCCAGCGTATGGAAGCCGCGCGCCTGGAGATGGCGACCAAGCTGCGCCAGTCCGCCGATGGTCGCTTCGACCGCATGGAGCACAAGTTGGGCGAGATGACCGCCCACGTGCAGGCCGCCGAGCAGCGCTCGGCCCAGGCCATCGAGCGCATGGGTCGCGAAGTGGTCGGCATGGCCGACGCCCTGAACCGCCGCGTCCAGACTTCGGAAGCCCGCAACACCGCCGCCATCGAGCAGGTCGCCGCCAGCATCGACCAGAAGCTGAACCGCGCCGACAGTGTCCAGGCCCAGGCTCTCGAGAAGCTGGGCACGGAAATCGCCCGCATCACCGAGAAGCTCGCCGAGCGGATCAGCAACGCCGAACGCCGCAACGCCCTGGCCATCGACGATGTCGGCGACCAGGTCAGCCGCGTCACCGACCGCCTGAACCAGCGCCACGAGCGCAGCTCGCAGGAATTGGTCGACCGTATCCGCCAGAGCGAGGAGCGCACCGCGCGCATGCTCGAAGAGGCGCGCGAGAAGATCGACGCCAAGCTCGGCGAAGCCCAGAAGCGCCTGGCCGAACAGGCCGCCGCGACGCCCGCGCCCGCCGCGCGTCCCGCGCCGTCGCCCTTCGACGGCGAGCGCTATTCGTTCGGCGGCGAAGCCGTTCCCGAGGACGTCTTCCACCAGCCGGCCGCCTTCATTCCGGCTCACAGCTCCACCCCGGCCCGCACCGCCGCGCCCGCCGCCTTCGACGCTCCGGCGTTGGAAGTCGCGAGCTTCCCGGCCAGCGCGCCGGCCATGCCCGAGTTCGGCGAGGAAGATTTCGAAGCCGCCGACGGGTTCGCCAGCACGCCGGAACCGGAATCCGCCTTCGAGCCGGAAACCGACTACGACAGCGATTTCACGGCGCCCGCTTTCGAGGCTCCCGAATTCTCCGTCCCCGAGTTCTCGCCCGCTGAGGAGCCGGCCGCGCCGTCGCGCCCGCTGTCGACGCGCGAAGTGATCGAGCAGGCCCGGGCTGCCGCCCGCCAGGCCGCCGTCGCCGGCGACGCCAAGGGCAAGGACAAGCCGAAGGCCGCCAAGAAGGCCGGAACCTCGCTGTTCGCCGGCTTCGGCGCCAAGGGCTCCGAGAAGAAGGCCAAGAAGGGCGCGATGAAGACCGCCCTGATGGTCTCCGCCGCCGCCGCCTTCATGGGCGTGGGCGCCGCCAGCTTCTTCGTCAGCGCAGACAACTCGGCCGGCCCGCTGCCCGATCGGGTCGCCAAGGGCATTGCCCACAGGTCGAGCCAGGAGATCCGTTCGGCTGAGGTCGACACCAGCCCGTACGGCGCTCGCGCCGCCGTCCTGACCGCGCTACCGACCGCCGATGCCGTCGCCACGCCCGTCGAGGCGGCCCCCGCGCCGCCCGCCGAGAACGCTCAAGCTCTGTACGATGAAGGCGTGCGCCGCATCGAGGCCAAGGACCGCACCGGTCTCGAGCCCATGCGCAAGGCCGCCAATCTGGGTCTGCCGCGCGCCCAGTTCTATCTCGCCAAGCTGTACGAAGCCGGCGAGGGCGGGGTGAAGAAGGATCTGTTCGAAGCCCGTCGCTGGACCGAGCGCGCCGCCACGGCCGGCGAGCCCGGCGCCATGCACAATCTGGCCTTGGCCTATTACAAGGGCGAAGGCGGCGAACGCAATTCGACCAAGGCCGCCAGCTGGTTCCGCCGCGCCGCCGACCTCAACCTCGTCGACAGCCAGTTCAACCTGGCCCAGCTCTATGAGTTCGGTCGCGGCGTCGACCAGAACGTCGCCGAGTCCTACAAGTGGTACCTGATCGCCGCCCGTAACGGCGACGCGACGGCCCGGGCCCGCGCCACGGCCCTGCGCGGTCAGCTGACCCCCGAGGGCCAGCGGATCGCCGAACGCTCGGCCAGCGGCTTCCGCTCGCAGGCCTCGACGGCGCCGGTCCAGACCGCCGCCCTGAGCAGCGCCGCCGCGCCTAGCGCTGGCCTCGCCACCGCCCAGCGCGCCCTCTCCAAGCTGGGCTATTACCAAGGTCCCCAGGACGGCGTTTCCTCGCCGGCCCTACGGATGGCCATCGGCGCCTATCAGCGCGACCAGAGCCTCTCGCCTTCGGGCGCCCTCGACGGCGAGACCCTCAGCCGACTGTCGGCTTTCGCCCGCTAACGACCTATCGTCTCTCAGCGGGGCCAGTCATCCAGCCTCCGCCTTGCTGACGAAGGCCGGGATCCAGATTCATCTTGAGCGGCTCGTGGGTTTCACCTGGACCGGGCCTTCTCCCGGGGGCGGTTGGAAGAAAGCCTTTAGCTTCAACCCCTAAAGCCATGCCTGAATCGCCATGCTCGTCATGCGCCCGCATCGAAATTCAATTTTGAGTAGATCGATGTGTGTTTTTCTGGCTGAATCCACATCTCAAAGTCGTGTCCTGTGGTCAAAGATCATCCGTGGACCTATGGCGTCACCTCGGTAATAGTCGGTCCCTTCCGGGGGGATAGGACGTGCGGTCGGAGCCCGCGTCCGAAGGGAGTAAAGATGGCGTTTGAAGCAGCAGCAGCCGACCACACGCACGACCGTGTGCCGGTGCCACCGGCCGTATGGGTTTGCGGCCTCGCCACGCTGGCGCCCTTCGTCATCTGCTCGGCGCTGTTCTGCTACGGTCCCATCGATATGCGGCAAGTGGCGCTGATCAGCCTGCTGGCCTATTCGAGCGCCATGATGTCCTACCTGGGTGGTGTTCGCTGCGGTCTGGAGATCGAGCGCAGCAGCCCGCGCTGGATTACCCTGGGCCTGTCGCTGCTGTTTCCCCTGGCCGGTTTCGGCCTCTTGCTGGGCGGCCTGAAGTTCGAGCCGGCCTGGCAGCTTTCGGGCTTCCTGCTGGTCTTCATCCTGCAATGGCTGTGGGACGTGACCAGCCACGAAGGCCCCGCCTGGCGCCCGCGCCTGCGCACGCTGCTGACCTCGGGCGCCGCCATCTCGCTGGCCTTCGCCCTCGAACAGGCCCTGCACCTCTAGAGCCTATTGAGTGGTCGCCACGGTCTCGGGCGTAGCCACGGTCGGCGCGGCGACCTCTGCGACCGCGGGCGCTGCCGAGATGACCGGCGGCGGGGTCGACACCACGACCTTGCGTTCCGCCGCCGGCGCGTTGATCAACGGCGTTTCCTCGTTCAGCGGATCGGACACGCAGGCGACGGCGACCTGTTTGCTCAGCTTGTCTTCCTTGCCGTTCTGCCGCATGCCCAAGGCCGCCGAGGCGACCGTGCCGGCGAATGGCACGACGGCGTTGCCGCCCATGCCGACCGCCTTCTTGAGCAGGCCGGGCTCCTCATAATCGATCGCCTTGGCGCGCACGGCCCGGCAGGCTTCGGTGTCGTATTTGGGGTCCTTGGCGTCCAGCTTGGCCACGGTCTTCACCGGCGCCTCGCCGGCCAGCGCCACGGGCGCGCTCAAGAGCGATGTTACCGATAAGGCCACGGCGCCGATCAGGATCGGTCGCATGACGGTTCTCCTTCAACGTCCCGGGGATCAAACGCCCGGCGGCGCGGGGTGATCCGTTTAGTCTGGTCGCAGCGATTTCCAGCCGACCGCGTGCACGCGCCGGGGGCCCAGGGCCGCGGCCAGGGGCGGACCGCCGAACAGCGGGGCGAAGGCCGGGTCCAGGATGTTCAACCCGCCGGTGAAGGCCCCGAAGGCCGGCAGGACCAGCCGCGCGCCGTCGGTGACGAAACAGCGCCGGCGGGTCGTGGCCCGGCCGCTGGTCACCCTGGCGGCCGGATGCAGGTGGCCGGCCACCTCGCCGGGCTGGGCGCCGGGCAGGGGCTCGTGGCGGAACACCAGACCCGCGAACGCCGCCTCGTCGATCACGTCGCCGGGCAGGGCGCGCGGGCCGTCGGCGTCGTGGTTGCCCACGGCCCAGACCAGCGTGCGGCCGAGGGCCAGGGCAGTGATGCGGGCGTGATCGTCGGCCGGCAGGCGATCCTCGCCCGCGCCGTCATGGAAGCTGTCGCCCAGGAAGATCAGGGTGGCGGGTGAAAGCGCCGCCAGTTCGCGCTCCAGCCGGTCCAGGGTCTCGCGGGTGTCGTACGGCGGCAGCATCTGGCCGAAACGCGCGGCGTAGCTGCTGCCCTTCTCGAAGTGCAGGTCGGCGACCACCAAGGCGCGCTCGGCCTCCAGCCACAGGGCGCCCGAGTGGCGCAGCAGGGCGGGCGCGCCCGCGATCTCGATCCGCAGGCCGCCGCAATCGTTGATTTGAAAAGCCAGGCTACTCATCACGTACTCATGCATTTCCTAGTGTGATCGCCTTGCGAACGGGGCTCACGACATCGCTTCCGCGATCAGGTCTTCCTCGGCCTCGGCCAGGATCATTTCACCGGCCGCGTCGCCCGGCGCGCGTTCGCGGCCGATCTCCAGCATGATCGGCACGGCGAACGGCGACACCCGGTCCAGGGGCGCGTGGCGGATGCTGCCGCCGTGGATCCGCGCCAGCAGGTCGCCCAGCCGCGCCACGTCCAGCGAGCCCGTGGCCGCGTCGGCCCGCGCGCAACGCAGCAGCAGATGATCGGGCTGATGGCGGCGCAGGACGTCATAGATCAGGTCGGTCGAGAAGGTCACCTGGCGGCCCGACTTCTCCTGGCCCGGATGACGGCGCTCGATCAGGCCCGAAATCAGGGCGCAGGCCTTGAAGGCGCGCTTCATCAGGAAGCTCTCGTTCAGCCAGTCCTCCAGGTCGTCGCCCAGCATGTCCTGGTCGAACAGCGCGTCCAGATCCAGATCGTCCATGGGCCGCAGCGACCAGATATTGACCGCATAGTCGTTGGCCACGAAGCCCAGCGGGCCGATGCCCAGCCGGTCCAGTCGCCGGGTCAGCAGCATGGCCAGGGTGGTGTGGGCGATGCGGCCCTCGAACGGATAGCAGACCAGGTGGAAGCGCTTGCCGTGCGGATAGGTCTCCAGCAGCATCTCGTCCTGTTCAGGGATGATCGAACGGACCTTCTGATAGCCCAGCCATTCCTGGACGTCGGCGGGCAGGGCGGGCCACTCGGCCTCGTCGTGCATCATCGCCCGCACGCGGCCGGCCAGATAGGTCGACAGCGGGAACTTCGATCCGCCCCAGCTGGGCATCATCGGATCCTTGTCCGGCGCGGGGCTGACGAAGGCGTCGGTGCCGACCAGGCTGTTGAACCGCCAGACCTGGCCCGCGAAGATGAAGGTGTCGCCGGGCTTCATCTGTTCGAAGAAGCCTTCCTCGGCCTCGCCGACCTTGCGCCCTCCCACGGGGCGCTTGCCGCCGCCGACCCGGACATTGACCGTGGCGGCCGTGACGATGGTCCCGACGTTCATCCGGTGCTGCAGCACCGCCTGGGCGTTGCGGGCGCGCCAGAGACCGTCCTGGCCCGGCACGATGCGGCGGAACTTGTCGTAGGTGCGCAGGGCGTAGCCGCCGGTCGAGACGAAGTCGACGACGGTCTCGAAGTCTTCCCAGGCCAGATCGGCATAAGGGCCGGCGGTGCGGATCTCGTCATAGAGGTCGGTCAGGGCGAAGGGTTCGGAGCACGCGCAGCCCATGATGTGCTGGGCCAAGGTGTCCAGCGTGCCGGTGCGGGCCGGTTCGCCGTCCAGGTGCCCGCCCAAGATGGCGTCGGCGGCGGCGCGGCACTCCAGATATTCGAAGCGGTTGGCCGGGGCCAGGATGGCGCGCGAGGGCTCGTCCAGGCGGTGGTTGGCGCGGCCGATGCGCTGGACCATCCGCGAGGCGCCCTTGGGCGCGGCCAGTTGGATGACCAGGTCGACGTCGCCCCAGTCGATGCCCATGTCCAGGGTCGAGGTGCAGACCACGGCGCGGATCTCGCCGCGCGCCATGGCCGCTTCCACCTTGCGCCGCTGCTCGGCTGCCAGGCTGCCGTGGTGCAGGGCGATGGCCAGGCCGTCATCGTTCAGCTTCCAGAGCTCCTGGAACGCGAACTCGGCCTGAAACCGCGTGTTGACGAAGACCAGGGCGGTCTTGGCGCCTTTGATGATCTCGTAGATCTCGGCCATGGCGTGCTCGGCCGTGTGGCCGGCCCAGGGGACACGGCCGCCGGACACCAGGACTTCCACGATGGGCTGGGCGCCGCCCTGGCCGAGGACGAGGTCGACTTGATGAGTGGGTGGAACCTCCCCCTGTGGGGGAGGTGTCGGCGAAGCCGACGGAGGGGGGAGTGGTTGGCCGGTAGCCGGATCCACGATCTCCGACCCTAAAACTCCCCCCTCCGATCGCTGCGCGATCACCTCCCCCACGGGGGGAGGCTTGTTCCAGCCCAGCCACCGGCGCACCAGGTCCGGATCATCCACCGTCGCCGACAGCCCCACCCGCCGCATGTTCGGCGCGAACTGCTGCAGCCTGGCCAGGCCCAGGGCCAGCAGGTCGCCGCGCTTGGACGGCCAGATGGCGTGGGCCTCGTCGATGATCACGCAGGACAGGTCGGCGAAGTAGTTCCGCGCGCCCTCCCAGGCGCAGAATAGGGCCAGCTGTTCGGGCGTGGTCAGCAGGATGTCGGGCGGCCGCAGGCGCTGGCGTTGCTTGCGAGCCTCGCCGGTGTCGCCGGTGCGGCTTTCGGCGATGATCTTCAGCCCCATCTCGCGGATCGGCGTGGCCAGGTTGCGCTCGATGTCGACCGCCAGAGCCTTGAGCGGCGAGATGTAGAGGGTGTGCACCCCGGCCGGCGCGTTGCGCGGCGCGCGTTCGGCCAGTTCGATCAGGCTGGGCAGGAAGCCGGCCAGGGTCTTGCCGCCGCCGGTGGGGGCGATCAGCAGGGCGTCGCGGCCCTGTCGGCCCTTCTCGATCATGGCCAGCTGGTGCGGCCGGGGCGACCAGCCGCGCGCGGTGAACCACTCTTGAAAGCGTGGAGGAAGGGCGGTCGCCGCGAGCATTGCCTAGGCCTATAGCATGTTCCCGTTCCGTTTCCATGCGGCTACCTGCCGCTTTCCCGTGTTTCGACAGGGATGGTACGCGAGTCTACCCGAGAGTCGTTTGCACGAGGGGCGTGGAAGATGGGACGTATGGCGAAGTTTGGCCTGGTGGGCCTGGCGCTGGCGACGGCGCTGACGATCGGCGCGCCGGCTTTCGCCGCGCCCAGGACTCATGCGCAACCCGAGCGGGCCGAATTGATCCGGCGCGCCGAGGCGGGGGATGTGTCGGCCTATGATCTCCTGGCCAACAGCTATCTGACCGCCAAGGGCGACCTGCGCGACGTCGACGCCGCGGTCCGCTGGCTCAAGGCGGGGGTCAAGGCCGGCGACACGACCTGCATGATCGACCTGGGCAATCTCTATTTCGAAGGCGACGCCGTGGACCAGGACGCCGACAAGGCGCTGTCGCTCTACAAGGCCGCCGCCGCCAAGGGCGACGCCCTGGGCGCCTACAACGCCGGCCTGGTCTATGAGACCAGCGCCGAGGACATCGCCCAAGCCGTGGGCTGGTACCGGCTGGCCGCCGCCGGCGGCGACGAGGGCGGCATGTACAAGCTGGCCCTGGCCTATCAGATGGGACAGGGCGTGAGCACCGACGAAGCCATGTCGGTGGCGTGGATGCGCAAGGCCGCCGACGCCGGCTCGGTCGACGCGATAAACGACCTGGGGACCTACTACTTGGAAGGCTACGGCGTGCCGGCCGACCCGGCCCTGGCGTTGAAGCTCTACAGGCAGGCGGCTGATCAGGGCTCGGCGGTGGCCATGGCCAATGTGGCCCTCGTTTATCACGACGGCGAAGGCGTCGCGGCGGACTTCGAAAAGGCCCTGACCTGGTACGTCCTCTCGGCCAAGGAAGGCAACCTGTCGGCCTACTATCAGCTGGGGCAGATGTACGAGGACGGCGAGGGCGTGAAGGCCAGCCGCGCCAAGGCGGCGCGGCTGTATCGCGTGGCGTCCGAGAGCGAGGACGACGCGGTGGCCGAGGCGGCGGAAGACGCCGTCGAGCGGCTGGAAGGCGGCTCGTCGGAAACGCCGATCGCTTAAGAGATCGTTCGCATTTTGTTTCGACGGACGACCTGCTAAATTCGCGGCGTGACCGTACAGATTCCCGCCCTCGAACTCGCGCCCGCCCTGGTGGTCCTGCCTGGGCCACGGGCCGGCTATGCCGATGGCGGGGCGGGCCGGCCGGGCGACGAGGGCGGCGGACGGCCGTGATCTGTTCGAATACGGGCCGGTTCTGGTCGCTCACGCCGCGATGACCGCCAAGCGGCTGAACCTGCAGGCGCCGACGCGCGGGCGCGGCGTATTCGACGTGCTGGAGCTCTACGTCTTCACTCGGCCCGCCACCTTCTGCGCGCCGTCGGCGGTGGGCCTGGCCACGGCCTTGGGCCTGCCCGAGCCCAAGGGCGCGCCGGCCCAGGCCCAGACCCTGCGCGACGCCGCGGCGGCCCTGCTGCACGAACTGTCCCTGACGCCGCGGCCGTCGCGCGAGGAGGCGCTGGCCGTCGCCGAGACCCTGGCCCGGGCCGGCTGGGCCTGGGGACCCGCCGTGGTCGGCGCCCTGCGCTCGGCCCCGGTCGGCAACCAGTTCCGCAGCTCGGGCCTCGACGTCTGGGCCCGCGCCACGGAGTGGGAAGACCAGGCTCCTGTCGGCGAGCCCGGCTCTCGTCCCGTCGACCCGGAGCGGGCCAGCGAGCGCCTGAAGGAACTGCTGCAGCGCTCGGGCCTGGACGAGGTGCGCGAGGCCCAGGACACTTACGCTCGTGAGGCCGCCTATGCCTTCGCGCCGCGTGAGCGCGAGGGCGAGCCGCAGATGATGCTGGCCGAGGCCGGCACCGGCGTCGGCAAGACCCTGGGCTATCTGGCGCCCGCCTCGGTCTGGGCCGAGATGAACGGCCCCGCCGTCTGGATCAGCACCTATACCCGCGCCCTGCAGCGCCAGATCGAGCGCGAGAGCCACTCGATCTATCCCGACCCGCTCGTCCGGGCCCGCAAGGCGGTGGTCCGCAAGGGGCGCGAGAACTACATCTGCCTGCTGAACTTCCAGGAGCAGGTCAACACCGCCCAGCTGGGCAATGGCGACCTGATCGGCCTGGGCCTGGCCGCCCGCTGGGCGCGCAACACCCGTGACGGCGACATGACCGGCGGCGATTTTCCGGCCTGGCTGCCGACCCTGTTCGCCATCCCGCCGTCGGCCCAGGCCGGCCCGGCCAATCTTGTCGACCGGCGCGGCGAGTGCATCCACGCCGGCTGCCAGCACTATCGCGTCTGCTTCATCGAAAAGGCCGTGCGGGCCAGCAAGCGCGCCGACATCGTCATCGCCAACCACGCCCTGGTGCTGAGCCAGGCGGCCTTCGACGGGGCGCGGACGGCGCGCGGCCTGAAGGGCGACAACGAGACCACCTCGCTCAAGCGCATCGTCTTCGACGAGGGCCACCACCTGTTCGACGCCGCCGACAGCGCCTTTTCGGCCGCCCTGTCCGGGGCCGAGGCCGCCGAGATGCGGCGCTGGCTGCGCGGACCGGAGGGCCGGGGCCGTCGGGGTCGCGGGCTGGAGACTCGCCTGCTCGATATCATCGGCGACCGCGAAGGCGCCCGCGCCGCCCTGACCGCGGCCCTGCACGCCGCCGCCGTCCTGCCGGGCGAGGGGTGGTCGGGCCGCATCGCCCCGCCCGACGGCCAGGTCAATCCGATCGGCCCGATCGAGAGCTTCCTGGTCGCCGTGATCGAGCAACTCCGGGCCCGCGTCACCGACCGTCCCGGCGCGGCTGAGCAGGGCCTGCAATGCGCCGCCCGCCCGGCCATCGAACTGGTCCGTGAGCGGGCCGGCGAGGCGGCCCAGGCCCTGGCCGGCGTCGAGGCCCCGCTCCTGGCCCTGGCCCGCCACCTGGAGGACGTGCTCGACGAGGAGGCCGACACCCTGCCCACCTCGGAGCGGGCGCGGATCGAGGGCGCGCTGCGCGGCCTGGATCGCCGCTGCCGCATGACCTTGCCGGCCTGGCGCTCGATCCTCAAGGCCATCGACGAGGACGCCGAGGACGATCCGGAATTCGTCGACTGGTTCGAGGCGACGTTCCTGTACGGCCGTGTCGTCGACGCCGCCTGCCGTCGCCACTGGGTGGATCCGACCGAGCCCCTGCGCGCCGCCGTCCTCTCGCCGGCCCACGGCGTGCTGGTGACCAGCGCCACCCTGACCGACCCGGCCCTGGAAGACCCCTTCGCCCTGGCCGAGATGCGCACCGGCGCCGCCCGCCTGCCGCAGAGCCCCAAGGTGCTGCGCCTGGTTTCGCCGTTCGACTACGCCAACAACGCCAAGGCCTTCGTGGTCACCGACGTCGGCAAGGACGATCCGCGCCAGGTCTCGGCGGCCATGCGCGAGCTGTTCCTGGCGGCCGGCGGCGGCGGGCTTGGCCTGTTCACCGCCATTCGACGGCTGAAGGCGGTGCACGAGCGGATCGCCGCGCCCCTGGCCGACCAGGGCCTGGCGCTCTACGCCCAGCACGTCGATCCGCTGGAGGCCGGGGCCCTGGTCGACATCTTCCGCGCCGAGGAGGACGCGTGCCTGCTGGGCACCGACGCCATCCGCGACGGCATCGATGTGCCGGGCCGGTCCCTGCGCCTGCTGGTCTTCGACCGCGTGCCCTGGCCGCGTCCCGACGTGTTGCACAAGGCCCGCCGCGCAAGGTTTGGCGGGAAAGGGTATGATGACAGCACCGCCCGCGCCCGCATCAGCCAGGCCTTCGGCCGCCTGATCCGTCGCGCCGACGACAAGGGCGTGTTCGTGATGCTGGACGCCGCCGCCCCGACCCGCCTGTTTTCAAGCCTTCCCGAAGGCGTGACCATCGAGCGCGTCAGCCTTGTTGAAGCCATCGAGGCCACCGCCGCATTTTTGTCGACAGATCGGTCTTAATCAGGGTTCAGACAGATTTCCGATCCAGCGCCGGTCAAGGGCGCGGTCGGTCGCGTTTTGGGGATGCTTCGGTTGGCGTTGGGTAAAGGATGGGCCGCGGTCGCGGCCATGGCGGTGTTGGCGGCGGCGCCCGTGGCGCAAGCCGGCGAGTTCGTGCGCTTCGACTGCCGCGCGATGATCAAGCCGACCGACGCCGTGCGCTTCGACACCGACGAGCATCTGCGCTGGTACAAGCGGTTCTGGACCGGAACCTGTGACCACCTGCCGTTTTGCTTCTCCGGCTCGCCCAACTGGAACGACATCGTCGGCAAGCTGCTGGTCAAGGGCGGTGCGTCCGAACAGCCGGCCCTGCTGCCCAAGGCCTGTCGCCTGGGCCAGCTGATCGGGTTGGAATGGGCCAAGGACAAGGGCGTCCAGAAGATCAGCACCAAGGACCTCAGGCAGTTCAACGCCATGCTCGAGGCGGCCGGCGATCCGCTGAAGGGCGTCGAGGCCGTCGAGGCCAGGGCGCGGGCGATGGCGGGACAGCCGGCGCCAAAAACGCCGCGATAGAGTCGCCCATCCGACGCATTGCCGTCGAAATCCTGCAACGCAACCCGGCTAGACCCTCGCTGGGGGGGAAGTGCGAGGAGCGTTGCCATGACCCGATCCCAGACCGCCGCCGCCGACCTGGCCGTTGATGAACAAGCCGACCCTGGTCACGTCCGCTCGGCCCGGGCCCTGGTCCAAGGCGTCCGCTGGCGCAGCGGCCTCTCGCAGGACGAATTCGCGCGAGCGTTCTGTATTCCAGTCGAGTTGCTGGTGGCGCTTGAGTTGGGGCAAGCGCGGCCGGACACAGCGCTGACGGCCTATCTGCGGGTTATAGATCACGCGCCGGACGTGGTGCGCGAGGCGTTGGAGCGACTCTAAGACCGCCGGACGCCGGGGCGGTCTGAGGTCGGCGGGGATTTGTCGTCGGGGCCGCCGTCTGGCATGGAGGAGGCGAGTAGGGAGCTTTCGCCTCGTGACCGACATCCGCACCCAGAAGCAGCGCATGATCGCCGGCGATCTCTATAGCCCCATCGATCCCGAGCTGATGGCCGATCACGAGGCCGCCGTGGCCTGGATGGGCCGCTACAACGCCCTGGACCTGCCGCCGTCGAAGCGCCACGCGCTGCTGGGCGAACTGCTGGCCCAGGTCGGCGAGCGGGTCAGCATCCGCCCGCCGTTCCACTGCGACTACGGCTACAACATCGCGATCGGCGAAGGCGTGTTCCTCAACTTCAACTGCGTGATCCTGGACGTCACGAAGGTGACGATCGGGGCGGCCACCACCATCGGCCCCCACGTCCAGATCTACACCGCCGAGCACCCGCGTGATCCGGTCGAGCGCCGCACGGGCATCGAATACGCCCGCCCGGTAAGCATTGGCGAAAACGTCTGGGTCGGCGGCGGCGCGATCATCCTGCCGGGCGTGACGATCGGCGATGACGCCATCATCGGGGCCGGCAGCGTGGTCACCCGCGACGTGCCCAAGGGCGCGACGGTGGTTGGCAATCCCGCGCGGGTTCGCGGCTAGACCTTCGCCTTGACCGGCAACCAGATTTCCAGGCCGCCTTCGCCCGTGCGCGGGTCGAACGCCGGCCCGTAGCGCTCGAACAGCGGCGCGTCCGCCGCCTCGTAGGCCGAGGCCGGCAGCCACACCGTCCAGACCGCGCGCATGGTCGTGCGGATCTTCGAGATGTGGTCGGGGTGGCTGAACACGGCGTAGCGCTGGGCCGGGATGCGCAGGGTGGCGAAATCCGCGGGCAGGTCTGAAAAGTCGGTGACCTCGACGCCGGCCAGATAGTCGAAATTGCCGTGGTCGTCGCCATTGGCGCAGACGCCATAGGTGACATCCCGCAAGTCGCCGCCCACTTGGCCCGCGATGTGCCCCAGATGCGGGACCAGCCGCCGCCACTGGCTGGGAATCCCCGCGCCGCTGTCCTCACAGCCGTAATGCTGGAGGACGCCGGCGATCAGCAGGGGGCGGCCGTCTTCGAAGCGGGGCGGGGCAAGGTCGGTGCGAGGGTTGCTGTCCAGCATGATGGGCTCCACAAGGTTCAGGGGTTCCAGGTCGCGCGCCGCCCGCACCTGCTCGGGGGTGGTCCCGAACTGGTCGCGGAACGCGCGGGTGAACGCCTCGTGCGAGCCGTAGCCGGCCTCCAGGGCCACCGACAGGATGTCGGGAGCGCCGTCGGCCAGCTGCCGCGCCGCCTCCGTCAGCCGCCGCGCGCGCACATAGCCGATCACCGGGCGACCGGTGGCGAACACGAAGGCGCGGGACATATGGAAGCGCGAAATCCCGCCGGCCCTGGCCACGTCGTCCAGGCTGAGCGGCTGGGCGATGCGGTTCTCGATGAACCAGATGGCCTGTTGGACGGGGTTCATGGGCGGGTCTCGTGTCGAAGCGTGCGGCTTGGATAGCGCGTCGGTCAGAGGGGTATTTGATCGGGATTGCGCTCAGAACAAAGTCCGCTGCGCGGGTTCGACCGCCGCTGGCCCGGGCGTTTCTCCCCGGCGGCGCAATTCGGTCTCGGCGCTGAAGCGGATGTTCGGGTCGCGGTCCTTGGCCAGCGTTCGAAGAGCGTCGGCGGCAAGGCGATTCCAGGGCTTGCCGCGTTCGGGACCGGCCGGTACGCGCGGCAGTAAGCCCGGCTCTAGGCTCCAGGCCAGAAGCTGTTCCAGCGAGGCCTCGTTGAGCATGTCGCGCAGGTGATGAGCGGTGACATAGGCGTCCGGTAGGGCCCGGTGCGCTGGCAGGCCCAATTCGCGGACGAGGCCCTCGGGCATGCGCTGGTAGCGCAGCATCTGGTTGGAGAAACTGCTCAGGTGAGGCCAGAGCCGCAGCGCGCATTTCCAGGTGCAGATCCAGGGCGCGCCGCCTGTGAACTTCGGCGTGCAGTAGCGCTGCTCGAAGGCTGCTCGGTGGGCGGCCAGCGCCCGGACCTCACCGTCGGGCTTGAGGATGCTGGCCGCCACGTCTTTCCAGAACGGCGCGGCGGCGACGTCGGCGTCGATGATGTGGTGGATCGCCATCGTCTCGGGCGTGATCGAGTGACCAGGATTGACCAGCCGCGATCCGCGATCCTCATCGACGCGCCAGCGGCCGTCGGATCCCTGCACGACGTCCTGCCAGCCGATCTCGCAGACGTCGTGCGGACCGTTTCCGGCGGTTTCGAGGTCGATGACACGGACGCGGGGCGGAGGCATGGGGACCGATATGGGCGTTGCAGGACCCCGATCCAACGCGCGACCTAGGCGTCCAGCGCCGTCACCGGATCGCCGAGGCGGACCCGTCCGTCCTCGATGACCCGCGCGGTGATCCCGCCGTGACCGCGCACGGCGTTGTAGCCGCCAGGGCCGAGGATGGTTTCCATGCGGCTGCAGGGATGGCAGTCGTCGGTGGCTTCCAGCACCGCCGCGCCGACCTGGAACCGACGGTCCTTGAGGGCGCGCAGATTGACGCCCGCGACCACGAGGTTGCGGCGCAGATCGAACGGCGTGACCTCGCGGCCCAGATAGCCGGCGATGGCCGCGAGATCCTCGGCCTGGATCAGGGTGATCTGGCGTTTGCCGCCCCGACCGTCAGGATTGGGACGGCCGCTGTAGTGGTCGCCGACCAGGCCGTTCTCACGGCTGATTTCCACGCCGTCGAGCGACACGAGCGGCGCCTTGCGTGCCGGCCGCACGCCGATCCAGGTCACGCGGCCGGGACGGATCGGACCGGCCAGCAGGCGGGCGAGGGGAGAGGCGGGGTTCAGGCCTCGGCTCACGCCTTTCCCCTCACGCCTTCTCGACGAAGCTGTCGATCACCTTCTTGTCGCCGGCCTTGTCGAACGACACGCTCAGCTTGTTGCCCTCGACCGCGGTGATCTTGCCGTAGCCGAACTTGACGTGGAACACCCGGTCGCCGCGCTTGTGGTCGCTGGCCGCCGAGCTGGCCGAAACGGCCACCAACCGGCCCTCGCCCTCGATCGGCGCCGAGCGCGCGGCCGAGCCGCCGGCCCGCCAGGTCGGGGTGTTCTTCTCGCCGAAACCCGACGCCCGGTCCTGGGCCCGTTTCCAGCCGGGGCTGTCATAGCTGCCGGCGGTGAAGGTGCTGGTCCCCGGATCGTCCCAGCGCGAGGACACGGTCTGCTGCATGCCCGGACCGCCGCCGTAATAGCCGGTCTCCGAGGCTGCATCGACGTGGGCCAGGGGCAGTTCGTCCACGAACCGGCTCGGCAGTTGCGAGGTCCAGCGGCCATAGACCTGGCGGTTGGCCACGAAGCTGATCCGCGCCTCTTCCCGCGCGCGGGTGATACCGACATAGGCCAGGCGCCGCTCTTCCTCGAGGCCCTTCTCGCCCTTGTCGTCCATGCTGCGCTGGCTGGGGAACACGCCTTCCTCCCAGCCGGGCAGGAACACCAGCGGGAACTCCAGGCCCTTGGCCGAGTGCAGGGTCATGATCCAGACCGCGTCGTCGCCGGCGCCCTTGTCCAGGTCCATGACCAGCGACACGTGCTCCAGATAGGCCTCGAGCGTGTCGAAGGCGCTCATCGACTGGACCAGTTCCTTCAGGTTCTCCAGCCGCGTCTGGCTGGTGGGACCCTTGTCCAGGCGCAGGGCGTCGGTATAGCCGCTCTCCTCCAGCACCGCCTCCATCACCCGCTGGTGCGGGGTGTTGGCGGCGAGAGCCCGCCAGCGATCCAGGTCGCGCAGGAAGTTGCTCAGCGCCGTGCGGGTGCGGGCGGGCAGATCGTCGCCGCCGATGATCACCCGCGCCGCGTCGACCGTGGAGATTCCCTCCAGCCGGGCGATCTGCAGCAGCTTGGCCACCGAGGTGTCGCCGATGCCGCGCTTGGGGGTGTTGACGATGCGCTCGAAGGCCAGGTCGTCGTCGGGCGACTGGATCAGGCGCAGATAGGCGTGGGCGTCGCGGATCTCGGCGCGCTCGAAGAACCGCGGGCCGCCGACCACCTTGTAGGGGATCTGCAGCATCACGAAGCGCTCTTCGAAGGCCCGCATCTGGAACGAGGCGCGGACCAGTATGGCCATGTGGCTATATTTCCGACCGGCCTTTTTGGCGGTCTCGATCGCGTCGGCGACCATCCGGCTCTCGGCCTCGCCGTCCCAGACGCCCGAAACCTTGACCTTCTCGCCGCCCTGGATCTCGGTCCACAGCGTCTTGCCCAGCCGGCTCTTGTTGGTGTTGATCAGGCCTGCCGCCGCCGCCAGGATGTGTTCGGTGGAGCGGTAGTTGCGCTCCAGCTTGACCACCTTGGCGCCCGGGAAGTCGCGCTCGAAGCGCAGGATGTTGTCCACCTCGGCCCCGCGCCAGCCATAGATCGACTGGTCGTCGTCGCCCACGCAGCAGACGTTCTGGCGGCCCTGGGCCAGCAGCCGCAGCCACAGATACTGGGCGACGTTGGTGTCCTGGTACTCGTCGACCATCACGTACTGGAAGCGCCGCTGGAAGTCGGCCAGCACGTCCGGATGGCTGGTGAAGATGGTGATGTTGTGCAGCAACAGGTCGCCGAAGTCGCAGGCGTTCAGGATACGCAGCCGCTCCTGGTACTGGCGGTAGAGGCTGATGCCCTTGCCGTTGGCGAACTCGCCGGCCTCGCTCTGCGGCACGCGGTCGGGCGTCCAGCCGCGGTTCTTCCAGGTGTCGATCAGGCCGGCCAGGGTGCGCGGCGTCCAGCGCTTGGAGTCGATGTTGTCGGCCTCGATCAGCTGCTTCATCAGCCGTTCCTGATCGTCGGTGTCGATGATCGTGTAGCTGGACTTCAGCCCGATCAGTTCGGCGTGGCGGCGCAGGATCTGGGCGGCCACCGAGTGGAAGGTGCCCAGCCAGCGCAGGCCCTCGGCCTCGTCGCCGATGATGTGGGTGATCCGCTCGCGCATCTCGCGGGCGGCCTTGTTGGTGAAGGTGACGACCAGCAACTCCCACGGACGGGCGCGGCCGGTGGCCAGGATATGGGCCAGGCGGGTGGTCAGCACCCGGGTCTTGCCGGTGCCGGCCCCGGCCAGGACCAGCACGGGACCCTCGGTCGCCTCGACGGCGGCCCGTTGCTCGGGGTTCAGCCCCTCCAGATAGTCGGCGGCGGGCCGCTCCGGTCCGCGCGGGCGGGCCAGGTCGGAGATGCGGGGGGCGGGAAGGTCGCCGGGGAAGTCGTCGGAGGACGGGGTCGAGTCGAAGCCTTGAGACATGGAACATATGTAGCACAAACATCGCCCGACTTAAGCCCTCGCGCCCATGCGCCGCCGTTTGGTCGGAACCTCGACCTTCACCTCCCGTTTGATCCGTGGGGACGGACATCGCGGGAGAGCAAAGTGGCTGAAGGTAATACGAGCGGGGGCGGCAACGCCGGCATGGCGTTCATCGTCGGCGCCCTGGTGGTGGTCGTGGCGGTCATCGCCTTCTTCGTCTTCACGGGCGGCCTGACCCAGAAGAAGAGCGTCGACGTCAAGGTCTCCGCGCCGCAACTCGAAGCGCCCAAGGTTCCGGACGCGCCCAAGCCGGCCGGCTAGGGGAGGGCGCGATGCGTCGTGACGATCTGAGGCCGCAACATATCGGCGTGGCGGGTTTGGCCTTGCTGGGCGTGCTTTTGCTGATCGCCGCGCTGGTGATCGGCGGCTGGAGCTCGGGCCTGCTGACCGTGCGGTCGGCCGACCTGTCGATGCGCCTGCCGCAGGCGCCGGTCCTGCCCAAGCGGACGCCCAATCCCAGTCCTGTGCCTCTGCCGAAACCGGGGCCCGGCGTCGCCCAGAGCTAGGTTGAGGCGCTAGACCGTTCCGGACTGGTTGTGTAGCAGGGCGTAGACCCGGCAGGCCGAGGCCAGGGGCCGCTCGCCGCGGCCGGCGTCGATCCGCTGGATCAGGCTGGCGATGCTGATCCTGTCGGCGACGGCGGCGCCCTGCAGCACGGCCCAGAACTCCGGCTCGAGGGCCAGCGAGGTCGCGT
>Ga0307515_10007805_pt1 | contig 21054 bp, 6 predicted proteins | sample 17_EM_MG_FD_194513 | JGI IMG/M metagenome (GOLD analysis project Ga0307515, IMG submission 194513) | Populus trichocarpa ectomycorrhiza microbial communities from riparian zone in the Pacific Northwest, United States - 17_EM | ecosystem: Host-associated > Plants > Roots > Unclassified | place...
TTTCTTTCTACAGCTTTGACTACACCGTCAAATCTGGGGGGGTGTGTAACCGACTACCGGACCTTGCATATTACCCTGTTTCACCTGCGTCAGCACTACCCTCGTATGTCTCGGATACGTTTGAAATAAGTCATGGGCTTCGGAGTTCGGGGTCTACTTTCATGTATTTATACCACCTGATTTCCATAGATTTACAATTAAGTTGCTCGTTCAATTCCCACACACTGCAAAGCTTACAGTTAAGCTATTAATGGCCTTTATAACAGCTAAGGAGAAGGCTAACTTTAAACTCGTAAAATAGCTTTAAAAGGAAGGTTATATTATAACTTTAGAAGCTCCTTTCTAAGCATCCAATAAATAGGAGATTGATAGTCTCATTATAAGAGGAGTCTTTAAATTTAAGAAGTATAACCCTACTAAGTTTAATGGAGTTCGTATCTTTAAGTTAAGAATAGTTAATAAGATTAAGGGCAAAGCTACTAACGCCCCATTTAAGAAATTAAGGCTTATTATCTAAGGTTATAATAATAATAGTAAGGAGGTAATTCTTACGCAATTTCTTATAATTTAACGAGCTAGTTAGTAAGTTATTATTACGCTAGCTCTCTCCTTAATAAAGAATAGAATAGCGGTTTATTTATAAGATATTACTTAAGCCTACACTTAATTAGAGACGCCCCTTTAGCGCTTAATACTGGCATACCTTCTAAAGCAAATTCGCTACTAATATCCCGAAGATATAATTATAGTTATACTTAAGCTATTATATAGAATCGCAGAGGCAGGAATTTATTAGTAGGCTACCTACAGTAAGCACCATAAAGAGAAGCTTTTAATAACTACTTCTATATTCGATCTATGCTTCCTTATTATAACTATAGGAACTCTATTTAAAATCGTTGGTATATAAACTAATAATATAATTATTTTAGGAGACGACCGATTCTTAGCTCTTAAAGAAGATAAACTAGTAAAAGCAAATCTTATAGCAAAGCTAAAGGAAAAGCTTAATTTAATAATACTATTACTCTTTAATAAATACATCCTCTCCCTAAATAAGGATTCTATTACTTTACGCCAGAAGGGTTAAGGTAAGAAGATTAATATTATTAACGTTAATTCTCTAAAGCAAGAATATATGGAGTAACGCGCTTATAGAGCTTATATTACTTTTATCTATTAACCTAAGGCTTTATTTAATCTCTCTATTACCACCTAACACTAGAAACTAACTAAGGACGATATTCTTACTCTAAATAAACGTCTTTTCTAGCAAATAAACCATCTTAACTAGGGACTACACTACGTGCCTATTAATCTTCCCACCGCTAAGCTCTTTATATTTATTAATAGATCGTTTATAAATAATAAAGATTTTAGCTCCTAGCTAGGATATAAGATTATTATTACAAATAAGTCTACTAGAGAGAATAACTTTACAATTTACGGTAATCTTATCTATTAAAGCTTAACTAAGAGTAAGCGCGTTATTTAAAGCGTTCTAGTGTTAGAGATATATAGAATAGTTAGCGGAGTTAACATAGCAATTACAATTAGAACTACCCTAAAGATAATTATAGATCGACTCGAACTTCCCGTTATCTCTATAATTATATATACCGACTTATATTCCCTCTATAAGTATTTAGTTAAGCTTAATACTATAAAGGAGAAGCGCCTTATAATTAATATTATAGCACTTTAGCAATCCTATAAGCGTTAAGAACTCTTTAAGATTTAATAAATTAATGGCTAAGATAACCTAGTAGATATAATAACAAAGGCGAACCTAAATAAGGCACTAGAGACGTTTATTAATATAAATACTCTATATATACAAGTTAAAGGTTAGGTTAAAAGGGAGTCCTTAGAAATTTCTTAGTTATATAAGGTCTTAAGATATCTAGAAACTTTAACCGGCGGTTAAAGTTATCTAATTAGTTAGATTCTCTTGCCAAAACTTTTTTAGAGGGGGGAGTATAATATTCTATAGACCCTAACTTAACCTAGCTAATTAGGATTTTCTATCCCCGGGATAAAAAAATCGCTATTAGCTCGCTTACTACTAGCGCCTTAGCGGCCCTCTAAATAAGATATCTACCTACAACTCCTAAGTAAGAAAGCACTATATGCTAAGGGGCAAATTTTAGGACAGCGAGACTTATATTATAATAGCAATAGTAAGTAAAAAGGATTAATATTTATTACGCTAGTTGAGCGGTATATATATATATAAATGGCAACTATAAAAAAAGAGTTACTAGTGTTAGGAATAAAGGCAAGTAGTTACTATATAAGGTAAATTGCTATTACGTATAGCAAGTTGCCGTTATATATGGCAAGTTGCCGTTATATACGGCAAGTTGCTATTATGTGTCGCCGCGGCACTAGCGTAGTGAGGAGCCTTAAGCTCCTTGCCCTCCCTTATAAAGACAGAATAAAAAGAATAATTATTATACTATCTACAAACCGTAGCTACGTGATATCACCTTATATAACCAATACTTTTACTATATAGTAACTCTATTCACTTCTATAGTCTCTAATAAAATAACCTTATTTTCTGTAATTTATATAAGTTCCTGTAAGGGATATTATTGCGGACACCTTAGGTTGCCCTTAGGATAACCCCTAAACGCCTCTTAGATGGTCGCCGGTTATATGCTAGAGGCATATACCTATAATATATAGTCTCCACAATCCTAGAGGCCTTACCTCCTTAAGGATTTATCTCTCTTACTAATCTATCCTGTTCTAATCGTGTCCTTATAGCCCCCTGTCTATAAAATCCCCTTATATTTAAATTCTTTCTACTCTTTTTTAGAAGGGTAGTTGGCTTTAAGGACTAGATTGTTTATTTATATCTTTTATTTATAACTACTATCCTCCCTTAAAATCTCGCGATAACTTAAATGGAAACTCCACGGATACCTTATGGAAAGCCGTCGCGTAAAGGCAGGAAGGTCCCTCTAATAGCAAGAGATTGCGATAATATAACCCTCTGGGTAAGATAGCTAAACGAGCCCTAATACCTAGATGCTCTAGGAGCTTAAAGACTCTTGCATACTTACGGTTACTAGCAACGCTAAGGAAAATATAAATACCCTTTATAACGGTTATAACGCTACCAGAAAGTAACTAGAACCCCTCTGGCCCCACCTAGGCTAATTAGAAGATTAAGCGCTAGAGGTAACTCTAAGATCTTCCCCTAAGCTAGAAATGCTAAAGGAATATACTAATGTGTCTAACTAGGGAACTAACCGGAACCCTCTTAGAAGACTATTAGCCTATAATTAGTATAGTGGCGGTATATAGACTGCTTATAAGCTAAGCGGGCCTACCCCTTTAGGTAATCTAAGCTAATTATTAACTTAAGACCTAAGCCTTATTGGGAAGCCTATACTAGCTACTGGTACTAACACTACCTCTATAGTAGGAGCTTCCCTAGGCCTAAGTTTAAAAGGTTAAGAGCCCTATACCAATCTCCTTTAAGATAAATATCGGGAAGCTGTTATAAGGCTCTTGGAAGCTATATAGGAGGAAGCTACTAATAAATATATTAGAACCCTTTAAGGGCAAATCCAGATTTAGTAGGGTTTAATTTAAGCTAGGTAAATTCTTTTATAACCTAGTTAAGGCTAAGGGCTTTCTGGGAGCTACTTAGTACCTACCTAAGGAGGTATAGAAGATTTAGAGAGTTATCTATACTATAAATAAAAAAAGGATATAGACTAACTGGTTAAGGCCTCTAGAAGTTTAGAACTCCGCTATAAACCTAATGCCCAGTAGTTAGACGATTGGGTTTATAAGGTAGATAACTTCTTTAAGATGCTAATAATACGAGATAATACTAAAGAGTGTATATGCTAGATTATTAGTAAGATTAAAGACTAATTACTAAACTAGATCGCACTTAATCAGCTTAATAAAGAGTAAATTATTATATAGCTATAGCTATAAACCTTCCTAAAGAAATAGACTTAAGATCTATATATTATATAATATAATAATGCAGAGCTATTCTAGAATAGGATATAGCTAGACCGCTATGACTTCCGCTAGTTTATAAACTTTATAAAAACTTATACTTAGTAGATAGATTTAGAGCTCTTTAAAAATAAGGACGGTAGCATCTATAAGAAGGAGAAGATTGGGTTTATCTAGGCTAGAATTAAGCTAGCAATTTGTGACGAAATAAAGCGCGTGGGAGCCCTATTACGGATTACTATATATACGGATTTTAAACGAGTAGTTCTAAACGCTAAAGATACGGTAAGGAACTAGACCTCTTCCGGTAGGAAGCTAAGGGGTTATTAAAAGCGTGGGCACTTTAGTAGTAATATAGGGTAGACCTAACCTTTAAAGAAGCCGTTCTTAAAGAGAACTTTAAAAGGGTTAAAGTTAGGAACCTTAAATAATAGGAAAGACTCTTAGGGCTAACCTAATACCTATCCGGCACCTTTACGGGAACACTTTAAGAAGTTAAGAGAAAACTCTAGAGGTAGATCCTATTAGAAAAATAAGTAGGGTAATAACTATACTAACAATTTAAAAAAAGAAAAGCCCTAGTTATAGACCTTTTCTGGCTATAACTAGGGCAAGATATAGAAGGAAAGACTCTCTATATTGCTATTAAGCTGGAAATAACACTCCCTATGGGTAAGGTACGACAGTTCTAAGCACTATATAATAGTGGCGCCGAAATTAATCTTATACGATATAATTTAGTAAAAGAGTATAAATTTATCCTATTATAAAGGTAGTGGAAACCTATTATAGGCTTCCTAGATAAGCATTAGATTAAGCTATATAGTGCCTATAAGCTTATAGTGTTAGTGGCCGATATATATAACCGCACTAAGGTAGTCGGCCCGCAACCCTTTTAGGCGGCTAACTTTGTAGGTTATAACCTTATCCTTAGATACCCTTAGCTAGTAGAAGTAGATCCTAAAATACACTTTAAGACTGGAGCCTTTAAATAGTGGAACGATAAAGATTTAGAAGGGTGTATATTACTAATAAGCCTAAAGAATATCCTAGAGAATGTAGCCCTAGGTAAAATAGTATACGCTCTATACCCAAAGGAGTATTAGATTTAACCCCTATTTAATAGCAAGATAGGTATAGAGCCTAGTATAGGTAATAACCCCTTTATAATAGAGACCCTACGGGGAACTACCGGATAGGTCGCGGAGATATTATAGGGAGGCAGCGATCTTAAGGATCTTATAAGATACTTTAACCGCTATAGGTTACTCTGGCTTAAGTAATATACGGAGAGTATACTACGGCACCTTAAACGCTACGTTAAGGAGTTCCTTACCCTTTACTGGCTACTATATAAAACGGTTTAATATATAGTAGTAACTATATATAAGCAACTACTATAGCGTATAACGCTGCCTATAAGTATTTTAAGGGAGCTTTAGGACCTACCTAACAATAACGCAGAGGACAAACGTGACCCTAATTTGTTAAATATTCTAGTAGGCCTAAGGGATTTACTAAGGGTATTTTTAGGTAGGAGAGCTAAAGTCCTATTATAGAACTTGGAGTATAATTATATAATTAATTTAAAAGAAGGTAAATAACCGCCGAATCTTCCTATCTATAACCTCTTGCGTAAAAAGCTTAAGATCCTACGAGAGTACCTTAATGGCTTACTAGAAAAGGGATGGATCTAGCTTAATAAGTCGCCGTTAGGCGCGCCAATCCTCTTTATCCTAAAACTAGATAGAACTATAAGGTTATGCGTAGACTATCGCGGTCTTAACAAGATTATAATTAAGAACCGTTACCTACTACTACTAGTTAGTAAAATGCTGGATTAACTATCTAGGGCGAAGATCTTTATAAAGTTGGACCTATAAGACGCCTATTATAGGCTCCGTATTAAAGAAGGGGATAAGTAAAAGACCGCTTTTAAAATTTAATACGGCCACTTTAAGTATCTAGTAATGCCTTTTGGGCTAGCTAATACGCCTACGATATTCTAATTGTATATTTATAGAGCCTTAGGGGGATTAGTTAACCGCATATACGTTATTTATTTAGATAATATCTTAATCTACTTAGAAGATGAGGATTAACATAAGTAATATATCCGCGAAGTGCTGGAACGTTTAGATAATTAGGGCCTCTACGCTAAGGCGTTAAAGTATATCTTTAATACTAAGTAGGTTAAGTTCCTAGGTTATATTGTAACGCCTATAGGTATAGTTATGGACCTAGTACAGGTATAGATAATCTAGGAGTAGCCGGAGCTAGAGAGCTACTAGGATATTTAAGTATTCCTAGGCTTTACTAATTTCTATAGGCGCTTTATCTATAACTACTCAGACGTTGCCTAATACCTATTTAACTATATTATAGAAGCTTCCTAAGACCTAACCTAAGAAGTAAAAAGCTTAAAGGCGGTAAGAAAGAAAACTAAAAAGGGACTAACTAAATAGTATAAGCTATAGTTATGGCCTGGAAAGGTTTAGGAAGCCTTTTAGAAACTTTATATAAAGTTTACGGAAGCTCTATTACTACGGCATTTCAACCTAGATTAGCTATTAATAATAATCACTAATATATTAAATTTTGCCCTTGCTAGTATCCTATTGCAACCCAATAAGCATCTAAACACTACCCAGCTCTATTAGAGACCAGTAGCATTTTATAATAGAAAATTCTAGGGACCTAAAGTTAGGTATTATACCCACGATAAGGAACTACTGGCTATAGTCAACTGCTTTAAATAGTGGCGACACTACCTTAAGCACGCGAGCTATACCACTTATGTACTCTTAGATTACTATAATCTATGCTACTTTATAACTATAAAGGAGCTTATACCTTAATAAGCTAGATAAGCAGAGGAGCTTATATAATTTGATTTTAAGATTAAATATAAGCTAGGGGAAAATAACCCTACTAATAAACCGTTATAATGGCTAGATTATGCCAAAGGCTTTAAAACGGGAGAAGGAAAATAGATAATAGATATCTTACTCCCTATATTGCAGAATAAGCTCTAGGTGTAGGATGTTTAAGCACCTATAGCTCTATATACTAAGTCTTAGGTAATATAAGCCCTATTAGTTTCTACTGACGTTCTAGCTAGTACTTAGTTTATTGCCGATAAGGGTCTAAATATACCTAGATAGGACGTCCCTAATATATTCTTAGAACCTAGTAATACACCATCCCTAATTACTAAGCTATCCCCTTAAACTAATAGTAAAGCTATAGAGTAATTGGAACTTGGAGCCCTATAATAACTAAAGGACTTTAACCTTATAGCGGCCTTCCTAATATACGCGTATTAAAGAGTTGCAAGATCTATAGTACTATTTAGTCTTATACTTAGAGCAGTATAGGACAAAACAGCTTTTACCTAGGAACTATCTAAAAGGTTAATGGATTTTATCCGTAAGGTGTAACAGAGGGATGCTTTCTATGCTATCCTTAATGCGGAAGTAGACCGGAAATGTAACGGAAAGGAAGCTGCTAGGCGCTACTATTAGGAACTAGACCCGATGGGCCTACTATATAAAGGTAGTAAGGTTTGGGTGCTATAAAAAGCAAATCTATAATAGAAGATTCTTATAAAGAATTACGATAATCCTCTAGGCGGCCACTATAGTTAAGCAAAGATAGTGGAATTACTTTAACGTAAATACTATTGGCTAAGGCTTAATTAGGAAGTAAAGGAGTATATTAGCTATTATGAGAAGTGTTAAGTATATAAGATCCGTAGGTATAAGCCATAGAGTCTATTTAAATTAGTTCCCCCCACTAGTAAGCTATAGCGATATTACGCTATAGACTTTATTATAGATCTCCCGCTATTTAAAGATAGCTAAGGATAAATATACGATTTAGTCCTTATACTTATTAATAGGTTTTTAAAGTATGTCTAATACCTTCCTATTAATAAGACGATTAATATATAAGAGCTCGCCAACCTAATTAAGGAGAAATGCTTTCTTAAAGTAGATTAGCCGTACTCTATTATTACTAATAGGGGCAGTGTCTTTATAAGTTAGTACTGGTTGGATTTATGCTTCTATTTAAAGATAGACCACTATTATAGTACGGCTTTTTACCTGCAGATGGATGGGTAAATAAAACGCTAGAACTAGGAACTGGAGTCTTACCTACGGATGTATTTAAACTACTAGTAAGATAACTAGTACGAGCTACTTCCGTATATAGAGTACGCTTACAATTTAAAGTAATATGTATTGTATAAGTATGCACTAATTTAGATTGCCTATGGCGTCTAACTATTTAGGTTTAATGGTATACCCAATAATTACTGGCTAAGGCCGTATAATTAGTTATGGGACCCTACTAGGAAGTCTAAGGACATCCACTGGAGAGTATAAGGATACCTCTAGGAACAGGAGGAGTAATAGAAGCATGCGAAGCAAAGCCTATAAGATGCTTAAGAGCAGTAAAGACTTTGGTATAACCGCAAGCACTAAAATAAGTATTTTGGAGTAGGCGATAAGGTTTTATTATATTTAACGAATATTAAGACCCGTTAACTATTAAAGAAGCTTAATATAAGATATCTAGGTCCCTTTTAAGTTAAGGAACGAATTAGTAAGCTAGCCTATTGTCTCTGGTTACCCCTATTTATGGCCTATATACATTTAGTATTTTACATAAACCTACTAGAGCTATGGTATAGACTACCGCTAGAAAAGAACTTCCGTCTAGGCCTAATTAAATACCCTAAGGTAGTGGGCGAGCGGTATAAGGTTAAAGCTATACTACGCTATAAGTCTGTTAAAAACAAACTTTAATTTAAAGTTAAATGGCTAGGCTGGCCCGCTAAGGACTCTATATAGGAACTAGAGGATTACCTTAATTATTACGAAGATATTTTAAAAGAATATTAGGACTAAGGTCTATAATCTATAAGTTATAGAAAGCGCTCTAATACTACAGCGTTATTGCGACCTATAAAGAAAGCTCGCGAAAAGAGTAAATAGGTTAAATTGGATAGGGAACAGATAAGCTCCGGAAACTATAAGGATTAGGGCTATAGCCTAAGGCAGGACTGGTCCTTAGCCTTTTCACGTATATAGTATAGAATTAATAAGGCATTTTGCTAGAATTATATACCTATTAATTAATCTATACTAGGAATACTGTTTTTAGGGCTTCTAAGCCCTTCCTAAAAGCCTTTTAAGGCCTTCCCGAGCACCTAATTAAGGTCCTTAATTGCTACTATATATAAGAACAAATCCTAAAAGTCTAAACTACAAATTCCTAATCTGAAAAGCTACTACGCCTTGTTGTTATTAGGAGCAGGATTAGTATCTATTAGGCTACTAAGTGATAGCTAATAAGAATGGGATCTAGATGCCTTGGTAGGCGTATAAGTAGGCATAAAAATAGGGGCAGGATGATGAGGTGTAGCTAGAGTAGAGACTCTTAAACGCTTAATACCAATATTAGGTTTAAACCAATACTAATAAAGCTCTTACGGCGTAAGCTTATAGTTAATAAAGACACGCTTAAGCCTAGAATAAATAGAGATATTGGCTGGCTAGCATAGTCTAGAACCACTGAGACCTTGCTATAGCAACTGTTAGTTACCTATCTGCTAGGTACCCGAAGGGTAACCTACCTAATACCGTATTGTATTATACTCTTTTAAAACTTAACGTGTATGCATAAACTCCTTCCTATAGTAGACAGCGACCTTCTTCTTATTACCCCCATCTCTTACCCTATCCTTAGTATACTAACCTTACTCTTACATTAGGCGTTACTGGCTAGCTTGCTAGGAATTGTGAGCAGTATAGATAGCTATAGTATAGTCTTAAATTTAACCTAGACGTTTAGTATTAGTGCTTAAATAGGAGAGAGCCTGGGCGATATAGTAGTTAAGGACATTAAAAGAATGTCGCTACTTAGGCCTAGGCTATTGAAGTTAGCAATGGATATCTATTAAGGATAGAAAAGCTTACCTTAACGTAACTGCCGCTCTTAGTACGCATGCATTGATTATAAGGACTGAAGGTATTAGATTTAACGCAGTGCGTCTTATTATAAGCCTCTAGAATCCTATTATTAGATTTCTAGTCTTTTAAAGACATATAGGCAAAATTATTTAGGTAGGACTAGCACTAGTTATGGGTCAGCGGAGGTTAGGGTTCTATATATAAAGGTAGGGCTAAGATACGCTGTGGAATTTACTTAAAAGAGTAGTTAGCAGGAGAATAAAGAGGTATATTAAATTAATAATAAAAAAGAAGAAAATCTTAATAATATATTAAAGATACGTCTAAATTGGACGAAGGTTGATGATGGGAAGTAAGGTGTTAAGGAAAAGGATTAAGCTTAATAAGCAAAGTGCCTTTATACTTTACCGTCTAATACCCTTTTAGTAAATAGCCGTAACCTTGCTAATATAACTCCGTTACAATAGCGCTATTTAGAAGGAAGGAAATACGCGTATAAGTTATTTAACTATTACTTCCTTATAAAAACTGACTACGCGGCTAGGGGAAGGCAATTAAGACGTTAAATTAAAGACGTATATAGGTTAAATCAGACCTAAAACGATACTATAGTATTAAAGAACAACATTATAGACGTTCTTGATAATTGTATAATAGCTATAATTACTATTACAAAATGTCCCTGTTTGCTAGGTAGTAGAGCTACGCCAAATATACAGTACAGGACTATTAGATTTAAAAGTATATACACTAAATCTTAAGAGAGAAGTCTCTCTAACTAATTAATTAATACCTTAACTATATCTAATAGCCTAAGGGCAAATATAGGAGTAATATGTTAGTGACGTAGAGGATTATAAGAAAAGGATTATAAGAAAGAATTATAGACTACATTTTAGTAGTTAAAGACAACGGCAAGCTAAGGCTTTATACATTAAATCCTATACTAAAAGGTTTTACGGAACTATACTAGAATACCAAATTACCTATAATATTTGTGATTAATTATAGACTGGTATAAAGGCTTGGAAGTAGAGTTGTATAAAAATCCCTATATTAGCCTAGGTAATTACCGGCATGCTTCTAGTAGGCTTCCAATAGGTCTCCTAGTAATCTTTATATCTTTTCTCTAGTTATATTTTTTCCTTATTAAGGTTTTTTAGGAGTTTAAAGTAGGGGTTAGATAGATAGATAATATATAGCGGCATACCGATACCTCTTTAATATCTCTCCGAACCCCTTCTGGGACGAGCCCTTATAATCTCCTTACTATAAAGTAATAGCAATTAGGGGCTAACCGCAAGAAGGGGGGGGGTAATGTAAGGGATATTATTACGGACACTTTAGGTTGCCCTTAGGACAACCCCCGGACGCCCCTTAGATAGTTACCGGTTACGTACCGGAGGCACGTGCCTATAGTATATAGTCTCTACGATCCCAGAGGCCTTACCTCCTTAAGGATTTGTCTCTCTCACTAATTTATCCTGTTCTAATCGTGTCCTTATAGCCCCCTATCTACAAGATCCCCTTACAGTTCCTTTTTAAACTATTTTTCTTGCTATAAAGTCCGCCTAAATATCTTCTACTACTAAGATCCTTAGTTTAGCCTCTACTCCTTAGTCCTATAATTACTTAATTCTTAACCTTTAAGTTTTTATAGTTTCTTATTTTATCTTTTAGATTCTTTAGTACCGCTTAGGTCTATTAGTTCTGCACTATACTATAATTTTTAACTTTAACTTTATTGCTATGTACTTTACGCCTTATATAACTATAAAACTCTATTCTAACCCTTTTTAGTTTATTCCTTCTAGTAGATTCTATTATTAATTTTAATCGCTTAATTAATTAGATCTTATAGGGTTTCCGTATCTTCTATTAGAATAATCGCGTCCTAGACTTTTACTTTAAGTCCCTATTTATACTGTGCTATAAGCGCCTTATTGTTCTATTCGACCTATATAGCTAATATTTAAAACTACGTTGTATACTTAATTGCTAAGGTTTATTATACTAGGTTTTAAAGCTTTTATTCTACTATAGTTGTCGCTTTTAGGTTTTTAAATATCTATATTAATTATTCTATAAACCTATTCTAGCTAGTAAATATATATTATACTTCCTAATTAGTAGTTGCTATATTATATTCTTATACCTTTATAAGATAGGGTTTAAACTACTTAAGTGCCCTTCCTGTTAGGAATAATCCTATATAGGCTACTTAGTCCATAAATATTGCTAGCTTTATTCCCTCTTATATAATCTTAAAGTGTATTTACGTAAGGAATCCTTTAAGCTTTAACTTTTCTCCTAAGAATTGCTTAATTAATAGTAGCTTAACCTTAGCTGCTCTAATTCCATTAATCCTTTCTTTAAGTATCCTATTGTTATTTGTTAATTAATTAACTATTTCCTATAACTATCTAACCGTAACTAGTTATAAGTTAGTATCTGCTATACTAGTGTCGTTACCTAATCTTAAAGTAGTTACTACTGTTAACGGCGTTATAGCTAGTGCTTTTAGTGGCATATTATTTAACTTTATTAATACTATAACTTTAGCAGTGAATATATAAAAAAGCCTTATAGTAGGAACTATAGTTAACTTATTAATAGGCTAAGTATATAGGTAAATAAGAAGTTAATAACGTAATAATAACTAGTGGAGTAGTTGCCTAATAGATTAACTCTAATTATATTCTAAGATTTACTATAAAGAAGAGAACTATCTAGGTAGGGACTGTAGTCCCCTAAATATATAATACTGCGCCTAAGAAATGTACTAAGTACGTTAGTACGTTAGTATGTCGCGTTCCTATATTCTAAACTTATAACGTAACTAACTACGTAACTCGGTTACCCCTTATCCTATAGCTTAACTGGTTTTAGTACCTCCTATACTTCTACCACTAGTCCGTTTATATCTCTTCTTAGTAGTGCTACTACTGCTAATATAAGGTCCGTAATAACGTTCCTATGTTTTAAACTTATAACGTAACTAGCTATATAACTTAGCTACCCCTTATTCTATAGCTCGATCGGTTTTAGCGCCTCTTATACTATCTTAACTAACCCATATATCTCTCTTTTTAGTAGTTGTACTACTACTAATATAAGGTCCGTAATAGGCAAACTGGTGGCATAACACTTGCGATTTATAGTTAATTAAAAATTGTAAAGGATATAAGTTGTAAGCTAAATAAAATAAAATAAAAGGGAAGGGAAATCTAGTGTCCTACCTTAGGGAGACTTCTATCTTTATAGGTCTTTATAGGCCCTAGCGTTCTATTATCCTATTATCCTATTATATTATATTTTACTACACATTTCTTATTCGGCGAAGGATAATAATAATACTCCTATATATAATAGCGTTGGCTAAGGATAGCCGCTTAAGAAAAGGGGGGGCAATTATTAGGCTATAGAGACGTACTTGCTATAACCGGCTTAGCGTAGGTAAGATACAGGCGAGGCGCCTATAAAACGTAGTCGCCCCGTACTAGAGAACAGTAGAATTTAGTTTTATAGTTCTACTTTATTAAGAACCTGTCGGTATTACCTGGGGGGGGTACTGCAATTGCAATATAAGGTAACTGGTTCTTAGTTTATTCGTGTCTATCTTATCTACCAAAAGAGAAAGAAAGGGGTAGTAAAGGTCGGGCTATCTATCGGGCCGTAGGTGGTTAGGTGACCTACGCTACGCTATACAGCCCCTACCGCATACGCTCTACGCGTAATGCAATTTACAACCTCTACTTATATAGACACTGGCAGTATTTACAAAAAGGAAAGAAGGTAAGAAAGTATAAAGGAGAAGTATATAGGTTAACAGGTGCTTAGGGTAGTAATCGCGAATATCTTAGGTATTGCGAATATTACGGATATTGCAGACGTTGCGGATATCGTTACAGATATTATGGATATCGCTATGGATATTGCGGATATCGTAAACATTGTAAATATTGCGGTAGAAATAGGTAGGCGCGTATAAGGTGTTACCAGGGTGTCTATAGGGGAAAGCAGGTAAAAGGGCTGATAACTAAGTATTATATAAGGTTGTTCCTCCTCCTAGGTCTAGTTGCTATTATTAGGTAAATTATAATAGGGTATACTGCTATTTACTAAGTTGCTAAGGGTTATACTACTACTGCTGGGCAGGCTGCTAAAAATTATACTGTTGCTGGGGTACAAGTACAACGGGTGTTTAAGGGTAGTGCTGCTGTTAAGTAGCAGTTAGTGCAGCTTGCTGGGGTATAGATGCAACAGGTGGTTGAGGTGTTATAGGGGTATTTATAGAGGGAGCTGTGACGTTTGTAGAGGGAACCATAACGTTCGCAGAGGGAGCCGTAATATTTGTAGGCGGGGCCGTGACGTTTATAGGCGGAGCTGTAACATTTATAGGCGGAGCTTGCGCGGACGGAGCTTGCGCGGATGGGGTTTGCGTAGGCAGAGCTTGCGCGGACAGAGCTTGCGTGGATAGAGCTTGCGTAGGCGGAGCTTGTGCAGGCGGAGCTTATGCGGATGGAGCAGCTTGCTTAGGTAGAGCCGTAATATTAGTAGACGGAGCCGTAACGTTTATAGGCAAGGGGAGCTCGGCCGTAGGAAGGTTATTTAAGACAGCTAAAGCTAGGGTGGTAGACGACATTAGGGTTAATAGACGTAATTTAAGACGGCGGTTGATGATATATAAATTAAAAGGTCCTTTAGTACTAATAAATAGTCTAATTTCTGCATCTAACCATTCTATACAGTTATCCTTATGAGCGACGTTGTATAGTGCTTGTGGTACTAACTTGCTCTTTTTATTAAAGACCTATACTCCATTATATTAGAGCAGTTGTTTAAGTCTTTTAATTATAGACCTATTAGCGTCCTTAAATGTTTATACCTCAAAATTATTAAAGTCCTCTTGGTATAATTCCCATAGGCTTTTATCTTTAAAGTTGTACTTAGTATACTTATTAATTTTAAAGTTAATATAGTTGGTAATATCTTCTGCAGTGGTCTCGTTAGTTAGGGTAATTCCGTTGCCCTAGCGCGGACGTTGAATTCCTATGTCGGATATAATGACTAGTGTAGATCGTGGTGTAGGTAGGGGGTGCTGCTAACGCTGCTGGGTTATAGGGGGTACTGGCGCTCAGTAAAGAGGTTATACTAGGTATTAATTTGCGTAATGGACGCGAACCAAACAAAGCCTTAGTAGGAGTCGGTTCTTTAAGTTCCTAGGGCCTTGGTAGGAAGGGTTCTCCTTAGTAAACGCAATAAGATTAACGGGCCTTAGTAGGAGCGATCGCGTATTGTCTCTCTTCGTAATAACACCAGATTCTGATCTGTGATATTACTAATTAGTGTTAGTATCACCTAGGGGGGTACTGCAATTGCAATATAAGGTAACTGGTTCTTAGTTTATTCGTATCTATCTTATCTACTAAAAGAGAAAGAAAGGGGTAATAAAGGTCGGGCTATCTATTGGGCCGTAGGTGGTTAGGTGACCTACGCTACGCCATACAGCCCCTGCCGCATACGCTCTGCGCGTAATGCAATTTATAACCTCTACTTATATAGACAGAACCAAATACCTATTGCATTTCGCTACTATTATTACGTTACTATATACCCTTAGGGCCTTAGTGTCCTAACAGCCAGCTTTAAGGACTAGATTATTAATTTATATCTTTTATTTATATCTACTATTTCTTTTTTTAAATTTTATAATAACCTAAATAAAAACTCTATAGACACTCTATAGAAAGCTATTACATTAAGGTAGAAAGGTCCCTTTAATAGCGAGAGATTGCGATAATATAAACCTTTAAGTAAGATGGCTAAATAAGCCCTAATACCTAGATAAACTAAAAGTTTAAAAACTCTTATATACCTACGGTTACTAGTAACGCTATAAAGAAATAGATACCCTTTATAGCGGCCGTAATACTACTAAAGGGTAACTAGAATCCTTTTGGTCCTACTTAAGCTAATTAGAAGATTAAGCGCTAGAGGTAACTCTAAGATCTTCCTTTAAGCTAAAAATGCTAAAGAAATATATTAATATCTTTAATTAGGGATCTAACCGGAACCCTCCTAAAAGACTATTAGCCTATAATTAGTATAGTAGTAGTATATAGACTGCTTATAAGCTAAGTGGGCCTACCCCTTTAGGTAATCTAACCTAAATACTAACTTAAGACCCGGGCCTTGTTAGGGAGTCTATCCCTTGGCCCGTCAGCGTCCAACGAGTAAGTGGTCCGTGCGAGAACACCAGTTTCGAAACAATGCGTGTACCTACCTACCACAATGCAAAATACAGTTCTGCAGGAAAGATAGTGCTAGTAACTTCATATCGAGCGACTTAACTCCTAAAACCAGGCGCGTATATTAAATTACTACAAAACCAAAGCTCTACACCCCCTAGTACAGGCGTTAAATCCAGCACGATTGATTGGCTAGTTCTTATCGATAACCGTTAGACGCGAATTGACGGGCCAAGGGATACTAGCTACTAGTATTAATACTACCTTTATAGCTAGAGCTCCCCTAGGCCTAAGTTTAGAAAGTTAAGAGCCCTATACTAATTTTCTTTAAAAATAATATTAAAAGGCTACCGCTAGGCTTTTGGAAGCTATATAGGAAGAAGCCACTAATAAATATATTAGAAACCTCTAGGAGTAAGTCTAAATTTAGTAAAGCTTAATCTAAGCTAGATAAAATCTTTTATAACCTAGCTAAGGCTAAGGGCTTTTTAAGGGCTATCTAGTACCTACTTAAGGAGGTATAGAAGACTTAAAAAGGTATCTATATAGTAAATAAAAATAGGATATAGACTAACTAGCTAAGGCCTTTAGTAGGTTAGAACTCCGCTATAGACCTAACGCTTAATAGTTAGATGATTAGGTTTATAAAGTAGATAACTTCTTTAAGATGCTAATAATACAAGATAATACCAAAGAGCGTATTTAATAGATTATTAGTAAAATTAAAAATCGATCTCTAAACTAGATTGCACTTAATTAGCTTAATAAAGAGCAAATTACTATATAGCTATAACTGCAACTCTTCCTAAAGAAGTAGACTTAAGATCTATATATTATATAATATAATAATATAGAGATAATTCTAGAACGGTACGTAGTAGGATAGTAGTAATTTCCGCTAGTTTATAAACTTTATAAAAACTTATACTTAATAGATAAATTTAAAGCCCTTTAAAAATAAGGACGGTAGTATCCATAAGAAGGAGAAGATTGGATTTATCCAGACTAGAATTAAGCTAGTAACTTATAATTAAATAAAGCGCGTAAAAGCCCTATTGCGGATTACAATAAGGCTCGCGGAAACCGCTTATATTATTAAAACCACCTAATTATCCCTAATTATAATAAGCTTAAGCTTAATCTTCTTAAATATATATATAATCTACTAGTAGCTAGCTATCTAGGCTAAAGAAAAATACCTAGAGCTACTTTAGCGAGAGTATTACTGGCTAAATATATATAATATAATATAGAGGTATATCTCTAGCTGCTATACCTATTAATAAGCTAAAGCCCCATATAAGATATATAACGGCCTTTTAAAGCCACTACCTGTTCTAAACCAAAGATAGAAAGATATTTTAATTAACTTTATTATTAATCTCCTTATAAGTAAAGGCTATATAAATACTATAGTAGTTATAAACTAACTATCTAAGATAAGACACTTAATTGCCTACCCTAATATATTAGCACCTATTATTACCTAACTATTCCTAAATTATATATAGAAACTCTATAGATTCCCTAAAATAATTATCTCTAATAAATGCCGCTAGTTTATCTTTATATTTTAAAAAGAACTAACTACCTAGCTTTGCGCTAAAGTATTATTATCTACTATATATTACTTAAAAATGGATAGTTAAACGGAATATAGAAATATATATATTATACTTATAGGTATAACGGAACCTTATAGTAGGAACTATAATAGGTCCTATTTTTGGGCTGGGTATATAGGAAAAGCAAGTATAGAAGTCGATAACGTAATAATAACTAGTAGAGTGGTTGCCTAATAGATTAACTCTAATTATATTCTGAGAATTACTATAAGGAAGGAACTATCTAGGTAGGGACTAAGGGTCCTTAAATACACAATCGTACTCCTATAAAATCCTTCTTATACGTAATATATATCTTATATATAAGGTATATAAGTTCCTCCTATTCCTTTTATTTAATATATAGTATATTATATAACCTTAGTTACCATTCCTTATTATATAGTTCTATCGGCTCTATCTTAGACCGTACTTAAATTATTTAACTAGCTTCTTCTAACTCTCCCTTAAGTAGTTATAATATTATACTTAAAGCGTCCGTAACACTATCTCCCTCCTCTTTATCTTTATCCTTAAAGATTCTTAATATCTCTAAGTCGTTTACTAGAGGTGTAATATCCATCTAATTAATTTAGTTAATATTATTACTTATTATACCTAAAGCAATTTCCTCTTTATACGCCCAACGTCGTGCTCACACTGTTACTGCAATTTTGTCTCTTAGTGAGATTATACCGTCTTTATATTCTCGTTATTTAAAAGAGGGGTTAGTTTATATTGCATTAGCGAACCCATCTTTACAATAACCGTTCTCTTACTCAGAGTATACTAAAGCGAATATTCGTTCGTCCTATGACGTTTATTTTACCTCTAATGCTAAATATACGCGACCTATTACTCTTAATAGTTATCTAGTTCCCTAATTAATTTATCTTAAGGTTTTATGTTTAATTTACTACTACGCGGCTAGATAGTAAACTGTCTTAAGCCCTTGCTAAGTTAGAATGTTCTTATAATACGGAATAGAAAGCCCTAAATACTTATATTGCGGCGTCTGCTTAGTTACTGTCGGGAATAAGGCAATTTGCCGTCACGTACGGCAAATTGCCGTCACGTGATGGCAAGTTGCCATCACGTGTCGCCGCGGCACTAGCGTGGCGAGGAGCCTTAAGCTCCTCGCCCTTCCTCATTCCAATTAAAAGAAGCTTTATTAACCAACATCACTGTAACCCTACTTAAGTAGTCGTTATTAGTGAGTCACCCTATATAACCAACACTAATTAGTGGTTGAATACACAGTTAACCATAGAGCAGCTAGGTTTTTGAATAGAAGAGACAGTCTCGTATAGGGGTGCTATATGCGCTTATATGGAATGGATCCCGGCGATACCGTGCTACCTTAGACTTGCAGAAAACTAGTAACAGAAGTGTTACTAAGTACTAGGAGATACCAAGTTGCGTCTATTACGCAGAACAACCGCGTTTACGAAGATTTGGTTAAGTACTTTAGGTTAGAAGTGTTACTAAACCTAAGGTCCTAAGTTAACGTCCAAAACGCGTTAAACAATATCTTAAATTGCCTACCTCTTAACAGTAAACCTACGAGATCCTATAAAACCGAAAATCCTACCTACCTTTAATGTACAACACCCCATTAATTCTATACCTACTATAGCGTTAACCTACCCAAAGAAGTATAAGGAAGATATTAACCCAAAGATATAAAATAAAGCTATAATTAACCTTGCAAACGCTAATAAACAAGACTTAAATGGATTTTTATTATACCGTATGGCACATTATAAGGATAGTAAATATAATAATACCGCGCTATGGGAATGTATAAAGGAGAACTTTGTTAGATGGATAAAGAAAATATAGGCCCCTATAAATAAGGATATTATACGGAACTTCCGTAACTTCCTTTGGGAGAATAGAGTATTTATCCCTAAGGACGGGGGTACTATTAGAGACAATATTTAGGAGCAGGTTATTAACGCAAAAGAAGAATACAAATGGACTCTATAAGAGATTAAGCACTAACTACGCACTATAAGGAAGCTCAACTTATAATAGAACCTAAGCAATACACCTCTAGAGACGAACCTACCTCTACCTTTAACTCCTCTGTATCCAATTCAACCCGTAACCTTAATATTAAATACTACACCCTAACAAGAGCAGGCACAGGATCCCATTGCTTCGCGATTTAACAACCTTCGGACTCCACCGACTAGACCTACGTCCCCACTACAGCCTACAATACAACCCCTACCTCCTCTATCTTAATCTTAAATTAGAGGCAGTTTAAAATTACTTATAGAGCTTATAAAGCTCTATTCGGATTAGAAGAAGAAGTTTAGCAGGGAATTATATAATATTCTTAATTTAAAACTATGTATCTTCTATAACTATTACCAGAAGGTAGGAATAAAATCTAATTAATACTATAACGCCTATTCCGTTATGCTTAAGGGCCGAGCTAGTACCTTCTATTATAATTATTTAGTAGGAAAAGGATATGATTTTAACCGCATAATATATAAGTTAAGATGCCACTTTAAAATAGAAGAGAATAAGTAGTAGTATATATTAAAATGGAGAGAGACTACCTTCCTAAGGATTATTGCTACAAACCTAGGTGTCCCTCGGCTTAATTATCTTTAAAAGCTCTTTAATTAACTTTAGATAATTTAGCGTGGTTTATCTAAATTATATTAAGAGGACTTCAGCCTACGTAATTAAGTTATTAGCGTATATTAAGGTGTTAAAGAATATAACCTTGCTCTCTTTAATCCTGTAAATACTTATAAAGGAGTATATGCTTAATTAAGATCTTTTATTAGCACCGCTCTACGCTCTTAAAAAGTATAGCAATTTAATGCCTAACTCTAACCTACTTTAATTAACCCGCCTGACTAATATAATTATAACTGGACTGATTAAATATATAGTGGCCGGGGTAGGTAATACGGCAGAGGGTATAATTAACAACTATAAGATAAAGGTGGAGGTCCTCGTGGAGGTTCATTTTAAAGTAATTACTAGAAAAAGTGCTATGTTTATAAGAAACCAAATTACTAGTTAACTAGGCATTCTCTTAATAAACAAAAGGAGGTATATAATAAGTTCCGCCAGAGTATAAGAAACGTTAGAAATCGCGAGGTTACTACGGCCTACTTCTAAAGCTTCCTAGTTTAATATAAAGGCGTAGAAGATCTTAAGGGTAAGGTTAATAAGGCCGAACAGCTCCTTATGGATATAGAAATTAAG
>Ga0307515_10007806_pt1 | contig 21052 bp, 6 predicted proteins | sample 17_EM_MG_FD_194513 | JGI IMG/M metagenome (GOLD analysis project Ga0307515, IMG submission 194513) | Populus trichocarpa ectomycorrhiza microbial communities from riparian zone in the Pacific Northwest, United States - 17_EM | ecosystem: Host-associated > Plants > Roots > Unclassified | place...
AACGATATCGTCAAAAGTCAGATTATTGTAATATTACACCAAAAAAGGCTTAATTAAGGGGTGTATATCGTAATATAGATGATATCGTTATATACCCCATATCGTACTAAGGAGGTTTTACTGTATTAGGTTTAATGTTGTCTAAATCTGCGAACTACCTAAGCCCACCTTTGCACCAAGGAAGCAAGTATCTCGCCTCCTTCCCTTTAAGCCAGCAGCTTTTAAGATAGGTTTTGTTTCCTTCAAGTTCCAAACTACGTCTTCCCTGGAGTCTTTCATAAACGGAAGGCTTCTATTGTAGAAACATAACCTTAAGGGAGGCAGCTTCAGAAGACTCATCTAGATTTGGTCCGCGGGTATCACTTCGATAACGTATTCTGAGACGGAGAAACCTGAGTGCACATTTAACAAAAACTGGACTGCTTCTTTTGCCATGCAGTTACTTTGACAACCTCATCTGTAACCTTAACCTCATCTCCTCGCCGCTCAAGAAGAAGCACCATTATTTTCTTGGTTAAAGGACTTGGTGATTTTAGCCGCCAAGCGTCTGATATATCAAATGTGTCTCCTCGCCGCTCGAGGAGAAGCGCCATTACTTCTTTTCCATTCCCCTAATTCCCCGCTGCTACACTGACCACCTTAGTGGGGGGTTGGCTGTACCGGGCGATAGACAAGAGGGCTTAGGAAACATCAATGAGACGAAAGCGGTAGGTTCACTATACCAACCACTATAATTATCCAGCACGCACATGTTCGAATTTCTGAGCTCCGTATCTCACCTGATGTCTCAGCGCCGTTATTCTTCCTTTCGCGGGGCTACAGTGTTCGCTTGCTTCGCCTAATGCCACGAAACTGCCCCAGCTCCACCCTCTACAGGATCAGGCAAGGGGCCCATCTACACATAGCTTTGTCCTACTTACGCGGCGGTCGGCCAAGCCTTGGTCTATTTCCATAGACATGCATGGCTTGCCCGTTACGGTTAGCCTTCCCGCCGCGCTATCAAATCTTGGAGATTGCCCTAGTGAACGAATTATATAGGTAGATACTGTTTGCATCAATCAAGCAGATTTGCACAAGTAAAGTCATCTAGTCCGGTCCATAGCGAAGATCTGGGGTAAAGCTCGGCTTCTAATTTTTAAGCTTAAGATGGTAAACGATAAGCGATCGATACTCGAACAACAAGCATTTTGGATAGAAAATCGAGCTGTTTAGTATTAATGCGACTAGTGCATCATCTCTATTCCGTCGATTCTAGGCTCCTAAGTTCAAAGCTCATACGCTCATCATCTATCCGGATAAGTCTGCAGCTCAAGCGGCCAACAAACGCTCAAATACATCCATAGACGTGCCATAATTGACCTATATGCTCCTTCTAACAGCCCTGTTGTTCCTAATCTCGAGGTAACTAACCTCCCACCAACCCTTCTCTCCAATCGGCCCATTAATCTACAAAGCTTACTCTTGTGTTAAGTTGTCAATAACGATCCGCGACATAGGAGCATTCGCTGCAGATTTCGCGGCGTCCTCTACATCACCGGTAGGTAAAGCCACTTCATCGCTAAGGCATGCGATATCGGCATCGCTCAGAGGCACCATACCATCATCTATTCACTGTTAGTTTCTTAAGATACGCGGACAGTTAGACATACCTTGGGCAGACCGGTCCTTAAGCAACTCAGCTAGCTTCAGCCCTCTCCCTTCGCCAAAGACTTACTAAAGAACGAGGTCAATTCAATTAACGACTTCCGCATTCGCAATAATAGTGTCCTCAACAGTTCGCGTCAGGCCGACATTAGCAACTTAAATACGCAGACTAAGGTTAAACTTTACGCGGCTAAGTTCATCCATTACATCAGCGAGCGCTTTTTCATCTTTTAATCCGTGCACGAGTTAATGGGCAAGTTGGCGCATAGAGCTTTTAGTCCCTAGATCCACCGTTTTAAGACAGTTGACGAGCTTTGCTGCAACAGCTTCGATTTTGACCAGCTCAGAGGCAACAGCTGCGGTCCGCAACGCTTCCTCATCCTTAACGATCTGGATAATAATATTTATATTCATAAGTTCGTTATAATGACTGCTTAGGACCCTTGCAAGATCTTTTTGCTATTCATACGCCTTGCGAATCCGTCCAATAATACTAATTGCTGCCTCCAACAAGGTCGAAGCAGCCGAAACAGCACCAAGAACTTCAAGGCCCGACTAGAATACGCTTATTAGTAAGCCCTTTACTCATATTATGCTCTAACAGCCATACCATTTTCTCTAACGTATCCAAGTTGGATCCCAAACAGGTTGTGAAAGTTTTGGGAGGACGACCTTCAGTCCGACCAAGCTACCAATTGTTACCTAAGTTTCCTTATGGCGCAGTTTTGGAGAGTTAACTGACCAATCTCAGGTTTTCCTCCGTCCAATGTGCTCTCTGTTGTCCTTACCCCGCATCAGTCAAACTTGCGATAGGAAATATATCTTAAATCTCTAACATACTCCAGTATTGTCACACTAACTCGTTCTCTCATAAACCATTTCCAGCCTGTCCAAGTTGACGAAGACCCTTACCACTATTAGCCTTATTGGAACATCGGCTTGTGGGTCTACGTTACAGGCTACCTGACCCGACGGCTCTCTTAGGTGCATTATCAGAAAGATTCCAACATTTGGGCGGCATACTAATTCCTAAACTAGGATACTGGGCGAAAGATGACCACACATCAAGCTTTGGGCAATAGAGCAGACGGAAAATCCATCCAAATAAACGGACCAGTATATGGGAACGTTAATTTAGCGGGAATCCCTAACATTAATCAGTGCCTATGCGACCTCAGAATCACCAATCCAAAGGACGATAAGGCCAGAATTAAGGCGAGTGAAGATGATCTGCTTAGAGATTCTTATGCGTGGATTCTTAAAGACGAAGCATTCCTTCGCTAGAGAGATGAGGATGACACGCAGGTACTCTGGATCAAAGGCGACCCAGGCAAGGGCAAGACGATGATAATGATAGGCCTCGTTGACGAGCTGTCAGACTGGCTAAATACCTCGCCTAAATCAGTGTTGTCGTATTTCTTCTGCCAAAACACCAACACTAGACTGAACAGTGCTGTATCTGTACTCAGAAGTCTTATATATCTACTAGCTACCAAACGGCCTAGTCTCAATGCGCACTTATAGGACAGGTACAAAACTTTAGGAAGCCAACTATTTGAGGGACCCAACGCAATATATACTTTGCGAGAAATACTTAAAGAGATATTAAGCGACCAGAGTCTTGCGAGAGTTTTTCTATTGGTGGATGCGCTTGATAAATATAGCACCGAATTACAGCAACTCCTGGATTTAATCGCCCGGGAGGACAGTAAATCCACATCTAAAGTCAAATGGCTTATTACTAGTCGACATAAGCCTGAGATTAAGGAACGACTAAGGCCAGATGCTCTTCAGCTAAGGGTCAGTCTCGAATTAAATTCAGACCATGTTTTACACGCTATCAATACATTTATCAACTCCAAGGTCCAGAAACTCGCTAAAAATAAGCGTTACAACCCAATACTTCGGCAGGAAATTGAGAGTATGCTTCGCGAAAAAGCGGAAGATACATTCCTCTAGGTTGCGTTGGTCTGTAAAGAGCTTAGAAAAGTATCACCTTAGAGGACTTAGGCTGTACTTAAAGAGTTCCTAACTGGGTTGGAGCCGCTATATAAGCGAATGACGGAGCAGATCAAAGAGAATTACCCTGAAGATGCTACATTTTATACTCAAATTCTACGCTCAGCCACTATAGCGTACAGACCCTTGCACCTTCAAGAACTGGTTTCCACTACGGCTCTACCAGAGGAACAGTTTAAGGATAATCTATTAGTAGTAGAACTAGTTGAGCTATACAGTTCATTCCTCACTATCCGAGAGGAAAGAGTTTACTTAGTCCACCAGTCGGTAAAGGACTACTTAACTAGTGGCAAAGGGTCCAGTATATTTCCCTCTGGCATGTCTGAAGAGCACTACGACATAATAGGTAGATCTATTCAGGCTATATCCGCGGTTCTAAGAGAGGACATCTGTGGCCTAAAGGAACCCAGTGCTTTGGCAAGCGAGGCAGGGGATAAGATCAGCAATAGCCCCCTTATGCGTATTGAATATGCATGCTGCTACTAGGCTAACCATCTCACCGATTACGTCGAAAGTCTTGGCTGCGTTCAGCAGCATAGAAGTATCCTTTGTGATAATGGGATAATTCACACGTTTCTCCAAGATCATCTTCTCCATTGGCTTAAAGCTCTGGGCCTATTAAAGAAGATATTTAAGGCGGGCCAGGCTATAAGACTTCTCCAATTTATAGTTCCTGTAAGTTTATCTCAAAGAAAGTTTTAGAAATTCTATTTCTAATTACACAGAAGCCTAAGGGGAGCACAGAGCTGTTTACACTAATACACAATACTGCGAAATTTATTCTTAGCAATGGGCCACTAATTAAAGCGACACCTTTACAGGTGTACAGTTCAGCTCTTGTTTTTAGCCCGCGGACCAGCCGGGTTAGGACAAGATTCTAGAATGCAGTCTCAAAGTGGATTACAATGCCTCCAGTAGTCCTAGAAAGCTGGATTTCATCGCTCCAGACACTCGAAGGCCATACGGACAGGGTCTGGTCAGTGGTATTCTCACCAGACGGCAAGCTGGTGGCATCCGCGTCAGGCGACAAGACAGTTAGGCTGTGGGACTCGGGGACGGGAGCATCGCTCCAGACACTCAAAGGCCATACGGACTGGGTCAGGTCAGTGGCATTCTCACCAGACGGCAAGCTGGTGGCATCCGCGTCAGGCGACAAGACAGTTAGGCTGTGGGGCTCGGGGACGGGAGCATCGCTCCAGACACTCAAAGGCCATACGGACGGGGTCTGGTCAGTGGCATTCTCACCAGACGGCAAGCTGGTGGCATCCGCGTCAGGCGACCAGACAGTTAGACTGTGGGACTCGGGGACGGGAGCATCGCTCCAGACACTCGAAGGCCATACGGACTGGGTCTGGTCAGTGGTATTCTCACCAGACGGCAAGCTGGTGGCATCCGCGTCAGACGATAAGACAGTTAGGCTGTGGGACTCGGAGACGGGAGCATCGCTCCAGACACTCGAAGGCCATACGGACTGGGTCAGGTCAGTGGCATTCTCACCAGACGGCAAGCTGGTGGCATCCGCGTCACGCGACCAGACAGTTAGGCTGTGGGACTCGGAGATGGGAGCATCGCTCCAGACACTCAAAGGCCATACGGACGGGGTCTCGTCAGTGGCATTCTCACCAGACGGCAAGCTGGTGGCATCCGCGTCAGACGATAAGACAGTTAGGCTGTGGGACTCGGGGACGGGAGCATCGCTCCAGACACTCAAAGGCCATACGGACTGGGTCAGGTCAGTGGCATTCTCACCAGACGGCAAGCTGGTGGCATCCGCGTCACGCGACAAGACAGTTAGGCTGTGGGACTCGAGGACGGGAGCATTGCTCCAGACACTCGAAGGCCATACGGACGGGGTCTGGTCAGTGGCATTCTCACTAAACGGCAAGCTGGTGGCATCCGCGTCAGGCGACAAGATAGTTAGGCTGTGGGACTCACACACGGGAGTAGTGTTCCAAACTGTTGAGAATTGTTTAGTAAATGACAGTAACCTACAGGCTCTTAGTCTAAATTGCGACAACGCTCTTTTTATAAAAGAAGAGTGGATTACTAAAGGAGAAAGAAATCTCCTTTGGCTCCCTCCAATTTATCGACCTTGTTGTTCAGCATTTCAAGACAATCTCATTGCACTGGGACTTCCTTCTGGTATGGTGAAATTCATTGGATTTGACTATTAGTAGTAGATTTAATGGCATGAAAATAAGAGGCTTTTTTATTGCAATTACTTTTAATATTACTTTTCCTTTTCCTTTTAAATCTCTATATAATAGAGGGCTTAAGGGGTCTGCGCAAATATATAGCGAAGGTATTAACGTCATGCTACGTCATGCCACGTCAATAGACAACCCGGCGATACCGGCACTTTACCTACACTACGTGCAAAGCCAAGTCAAGTGGAAGTGCAGTATGGTACCCCCTTCCGAGTTAAGATATGTGCACACTAAGGATACCGAGTTATAGGAGGTTTACACATGTTGGCAGAATCTTAAGAACCAAAATGCCGAACTTTAAGAGGAGATCCGTTCCCTCCGAGCGCAACTCAACGCTTTCTTAGCATCGCCCCCGTCAACATAATTATGGGCGTCAGTATACTGACCAGCATGGCCAATTTGGCATTGACGTACACGAATTAAGGGAAATAAAAGGAGGCCAGAAATGTGGAGATCTAAGTAACGGAAAAGAGGAAGAGGGTGCTTAGGAGGAGTATCTTGAAACGCTAACTAGCATAAATAATCTCGCATTTACGTTCAAGAAGGCCTAAGGCTATTTTACTGATAGAAAAATGCTTCCAGCTGCGGAAACAAGTCTTTAGCCCTTAGCATCCATATATAGCATTATCGCTTAGGGCTCTAAATGGGTGGCAGTTAGAGAATATAGAGATCGCTTTAAAGCGACTTTATTTATAGATCACGTATCTTAGGGGAGATTATTTAGTAAATAGGCTAGCAAAGACCCTAGAAAATCTATTTTTCTTATTTATATTAGTAGGCTAAAGCTAGAGTAATACGGAATAGGTAGTATAAGTATGCTTATAAGTAATATCTAACGGTAATAAAAGTGATTTCCTACTAGAGGTCGCCACTATAAATAGGGAGGGCGGTTGACCCACTCTAGCTACACCCTTATAAACCGTTACTTATAAAAGCTTACTATTAGCGCTATTAAATACATATATTTTATATCTAACGCTTTACCAGATATATAAGGTGGCTACTAAAGACTGCTTATATGCTCTTAAAAATATACGCAAATTATTATAAAAATAGTAAAACTAGAAATAAAAGAAATATATAAGGCTAGATCTAGAAATATTGAAGAAGTTCCCACATAAAGACCCCTATAAACTTTGCAACGACTTAAAGCCCCCTTACACATACTTAGAGAAGTTCCTACGTAAACAGCCCTATAAGCGTAGCTATAAGTCTAAGCCCCCTTGCGTAACCTAACTACCCTACCTTACCACACTAGAATAGACAAATAACCGCTATATATAATAAGCAGGGAAATAATTTAACTAAAGAGAAAACACTATAGAATAACGCATTTATATTCTTAAGGTATAAATCCATAAGTACCTTAGTCTTAAACACGACTAATAGTTGCTGTAACGGCATAGGTTCCAAGTCCTTAAGAAATTTAAAAAACCCTGGGTTGTTGGCATAGATTTGCCTTCTATTATCGCTTTTAAGGTAGTAAATAAGTTCATCTAAAGGAAGGCCTATATCCTCGCGAATGCTTTATAGCTCGCTATAAGTTAAGCGGGTAGAGACTATAGTGGGAATAGTAAAATGTTATTTTATTTCGCGATAGGCTAAGCGAAGAGAGGCCAAGGTGGGCATAGTAAGACGTAAAAGTTTAATCCTTTTACTAGCTTTTATTAGAACTCTTCTTTATATTTATATCCTGCACTTATAGATTTAAGGTTAAAGAGTTAAGGGCGCGGTATTCGATCGTCGCCTATATTTAGTTAATAGCGTTGGCCTTGTCATTAATTAACATATCTTTATTAATATCCGCCCCTATTTCTTAATCCTTAATACTAAAGCCGTTTTCTCTACTAGATAGTGTCTTTATATCCTAGTCTTTATCCTTATTACTAATGTTACTTTCCCTACTATTTAACGTCTCTGCGTTGCTGTTGGTTTCTCTATCTATAAATACCTACTCACTCGCTAACAATTTAGGAACGCTACACTTATAGGTACTTAGGAATTGTGTAATATTACTTAAGGAGAAGTTGTAATTAATGCTGTTAAGGATATAGAATATAATAACTTCTTTAGCAATGTTTAATATAATATAATATCCTTCGCAAAAAGGGGTATGCTTAAGAGTAGTAGAACGTATAAATAAGAGTATAAATCTATGTGCCTCTAAGTACTAACTATTTAGCGTCTTAAATATAAGTCCTCCATTAATATAAGGCAGATTAATAGCAGTTATTATACCGCCCGTATAAGGCGGAGCGCTTATAAAGGGCTTAGCTAGAATACTAATTAAACTACCTTATAACGCACTAATAGCTCCTTTACTATAGATGGGGAGTAAATATATAAGATTAACTAGCTAAGATAAGTCTACTACTTAAGCAGTGTCCTGCTTCGTAAAGGGTAGGCGTTTAAAGTAAATTATATAATGCTATTCCTATTAGGTAAGGCGATATTAGGGGTTATTATTAGCTTCTAGTTTTAGTTTATAACTTTATACAAACGCCTCTAAACCCTACTAAGGCATACAGCGTCCATTGGGGATTATTAGCCATTTACATTTAGTAACAGCTTAGCTAATAGCTACTCTTAATAGTGCCTTACTTATAGATTACTCTAGGCACCTATAGTCTTAGGCGCAGACGATATATAGGCTAAAAAGTAATTACAGCTATTAAATATTGTACTATAGACTCCATATAAAGTGGCAAAGAGCGGCTAGTATACTTCGCTATTCTCTTTTACCTTCTATCCTAACTCTGCCCTAGGAGGGAAATAAAATATAAACGTTATACTCCTGGTCCTTATATACTATTAAATCGGCTTACTTTTAAATCTAACCTCTAAAGATCCCTTACCGTCCTTATAAGAATATTAGATATTATATATATTACCTTAACTAAGCTTAGATATGTTGCTAATATAGCCTATAAGCCCTTAACTAGTGCTTATAAAGAAATCGCTATATGCTACCGCCCTAAAGATATTATACCTAATTATTAACCTACTAGAAACCTTAAATCATTTTAAAATCATGTTAACGCTAAAGACACATTATCTAATAGTAGGGAGGAGAAATAATTATAGCTTCCTAGTTATATATAAGAGTAGCTACCTTATATACCTGCCTAAACACCTAATAAGGTTAGTTCTTACGAAAAGGACAATAATACGAAGGACTATATATAAAAGGTTATAGTCTAGGCAGGTGTATAAGCAATATACCTTAATTACCTTAGGGGTTTAAAAGGCTATGCTAAAACTAAAATAAGCTTACCTAAGTAAATGGAGGACTATAGTAAGGCTAAAATAGACTCGCCTTAACCAAAAGAGAACTATATTAAACGCTTATTCTAGTAGATAAATACGGTTATTAGTTCTAAATATATTTTATAAGTACATCTAGGTATATTTACAAGACACCTATATATTATTTAGTAATACTAATAATTAAATAGAGAATGGTTTAGTCCTTATATCTCTATCTAAAGTTTTAACAATTTTCAATGCTAAGATCTTAAGCGGATAAGTAAGGTATCTTATATCCTAGTTACCTACTTATTATATAATAAAGCACTTAATATATCTCCGAATCCCCAGTTATAGAGGAATTATATCTATATATAGTCCTATTATAGTAATATGCTAATATCCTACCTAGGTTTTAGCGATGGCTATACTATAAAAGAAACTTTTATTATACTATACCGAGAATCATTATTACCTTTATTATTATGCTAGGATATATAAACCGCTTAAAGATGTTATAATTAAGATAGCTAAGCAAAGAGATTAACTAGGAGAGGCGTTAAAGGGTCCATTAGAAGAGATATTAAGGAAAATATTACGTAAGAAAAAGGCGGATTACACTAGAGATAGAGATCCTAAGAAGCCTAAGAAATAAGAAATTTCTTATAAGGAAAGATTTTCGCAATCACGTTTATCTCTTTTAGCATTTATTAAGAATTAATGCATTAATTAAGATTTCCTTAGCTTAGTATTTTGTTTTATCTAGTTTCTTTTATATTAAGAATCTCCTGTTCTTATCCGCACGTAAATAAGCAAATTCTTATATATTATATTAAAGTTGGAGACTCGCTTATAGTAAGCAAGCTTAATAAGTCCTCCACCTTTATATACTTGACAGTAATCCTATAACTCGCTTAGTCCTCTATAAAGAATTAATATTTATTAACCTATTCTCTTTAACCTAGTTAAAATATACTAGAGTTTTCTTAACTAGAATAAAATAGAACCTTTCCTTTAAATCAGTTAGTATATTCCGTAAAGTAATAGAAAAAAGAGGGCCTATTAGGTCTTATAGGTTTAGAGGCTATAAAGGTTAACTTATAGACGTATAAATATAAAATCGGCTATTACGCCGTATTAGGATATAGCAATCTATGTTAAAGTTTAGCTTTAATTTATTAGCCTTTTCTAAGAAGGTCTCCTTTTACTTTTAAAAATTCTTATTAATAGCTTACTTTAATTTCAATAATAATCTTTACTTTAGACGCATAACTGCAATGAATAATTAATATCTTAGTAGCTCTCTGGCGTTTTTATAAGGTAACTAGGGTATAGGTTAACTCTAAAATTTATATTAATAAGGTGGGAATGTTAAGAATAAATATAGGATATATCCCTAATATTGGCTTAAGTTACGGCTCTAAAAACCAAATCTTGTTTTAAGAACTGGGTCTAATTCTAAAGACTATATTCTAATTCTAGAGACTATATCCTAATTCTGTTTTTAGGAAACGGGCTAGTTAACTAGTTAGAAATATATACTAAGCTAAACGTACTAAATATTACTAAAAAGGTATAGTGTTAAGCTAAGCGACTTTAGAAGAGTAAAGTACCGGCCTATTTTTGTTTTAGCTTAAATTATTAATTCTAAAAACTAAATCCGATTCTAAAGCTAAGATCCTAATTTAGGTTTAGGAGATAGGCTAATTAACTGCTGTAAAAAAAAGCGCGATTCTAAGAACTAGAGCCTAATTTTAGGAACTAAACCGCTATAAAAAGGGGTATCTGTATTTAGCATATTAGGTTTAGCTTATTTTAGAACTAGCCACGTAATTAATTATAGGCGCTTATATAACTAACCTAATAATTAACTCGCTCTTGCTAGCTGGCACCCTTACTAAGTTTAAACTTTGTACGTAGAAGACCGCTAGCTATTACAGAATAAACTAAAACTAATAGGCATAATTAGTCATAGACTAGAAAACGCTACCTTCCTATATTTTAGCTTAGTATTTAACTAAGCCCTATAGAGCCTTAGTCCGAGCCACGTTAGATTAGCTTAGCTTTTCCGCACCCAATCTTTAATCCTATATTCGCTCGCACCTTACTTCCTTACACTTTTCTCCCTAGTTATTTCCTTATTGCAAGATGCGCCTAACATATTCTTAACCTCCCTACACTTATCTGCTATTATACCGTCCTTATATACTAGCCTCTTTAATCTCCCCTCCTTGCCTACCTACCTGCCTGCTATATCGGCCCTCCTAATATAGCTCTTAGCGCGTTTGCTTACAATAGCGAATCTCTCTAAATTAGAGATAATTAAAATAAAGCCTATTAGGGAAGGACTAAATGGTTTTCGCGATTTATTTAACTTAACTTATTAGAATCTAGGCATCCCTAGCTCTTTAGACTTATTACATTATATAGGTGATAAAGGTATTTATTAATTTGTTTATAATAAGTCCCCTTTAATATATATAGGGCTTAAAAATCTCGTAGTTAATCTTATCCTAGTATTATAAAACCTTCCCACTACTTAATTACTGCTATCTAGCGCTAGCCGCGGCACTCTTTATAGTGACCTTCTCCGACTTAGCTCCTTGGTTGATTTTAACAACTTTAATATTAAGCAGTTTACCCCTCTTCTAAAAATAGTTATTAATTATAAATTAGATAAGGACGTTTAGAGTAATACTATCGCCACTATAATAGAGTTTATACCTCCTTCCTAACCGCTACCATTCCACGTTTAAACCCTATATTTACATAATATAAGTAGCTTCGCCAATTTATCTAAATATAGGAAATATGTAGATAACGTTCTAAAGGAGGAGCTAGGCCCTTTTTACGTTAGGATTCCTAGCTTATATAGGGCATTCTTTGAAAGAGTAAAAGGCCTTAAAGCGGTAAGCGCTGCCGTTTTTAAGAAATATAAGGAAGGGGATAATTTATTATATACTAAGAAGGGCGGCTAGCGTAACTAGCCTAAAGGTATAAAAGAAAGTAAAGTCCTAGAGTGGTTTAATAAGTCGGATATTATTAAATTAGGAAGTTTATATAGCTTAAAGACGTACTTAATAAAACATTTAGCTACTAATATTGCATTAATTAAGTCTATAGGAATTATATATTATATTTTTATAAGATAGTTAATAACTACTATAACATTTATAAACCTATTACTGTTAGGTAGGTTAACTATAAAGTTAATTAAGATATTTTACTATCTTTATATTAGAATTAGCAATAGTTAAAGTACTCCTTACTTTTTTATATAAGAGGTCTTCCTATACACGTATATTCTGTATACTTAAATATATTTTTATATATAGTTATATATTATAGGCTAGTAATATACTTATTAGATAATCTTATAGGTCTTTATACGGCCCGGATGCCCTACTATAGGGGAATTATATATAAATTTAAGTATCTTAAATTGTAAGGGTTTAAAATTTAGGACTACTATCTTCTATTAATAGTATAACTAATTATTGTAACGGAACCTTGTAGCAAGTACTACGATGGGCTCGTTATTGGGCTAGGTATATAGGTATTGTAAGTAAGTTAACAACGTAATAACAACTAGTGGAGTAGTTGCCTAATAGATTAACTCTAATTGTATTCTAAGAATTACTATAAGGAAAAAACTATCTAGAGTAGGGACTGTGGTCCTTTAAATATATAACCGTACTTCTAGGAAACTCTCCGTATATATAAGGTACGTATACTCTATCTACTCTATTGCGGATTATATAGATTATACAGATTATATAGATTATATTACGTGACTTAGTTACTATTCCTCGTTACATAGTTCTACCGGCTCCATGCTAGACTATGCCTATATTAACCAACTAGCTTCTTCTAACTCCTCTCCTAGTAGTTATAATATCGTACTTAAAGCGTCCGTAACACTATCTCCCTCCTCTTTATCTTTGTCCTTAAAGATTCCAAATATCTCTAAGTCGTTTACTAGAGGTATAATATCCGTCTAATTAATTTAGTTAATATTGTTACTTATTATACCTAAAGTAACTTCTCTTTCTTCTACAGCTCGTCGCGCTCGTACTGTCGCCGTAGTACTATTACTAGGTAAAATAATGCCATCTCCGTATTCTCGTTGTGCGAAAGAGGGGTTGGTTTATATTGCACTAGTAAGTCCTTTATCTTAGTAACCTTTCTCTTATTTAAAGTGCACTAAAGCAAATATTTACTCGTCCTGTGACGTTCGCTCTATTTCTAACGCTAAGTATACGCGTCCTATAACTCTTAATAGTCTTTAAGTTCCCTAAGTAATTTATTATAGGGTTTTATATTTAATCTGCTGCTATAAAGCTTAATAGTAAGCTCTTAAGTGCCCTTAATAAATTGCGCTAATCGCGAGAGGCGGAACAAGAGGCTGTGGCTACTTAACAGCGTGCTTTTAAAACTCGTCTTCTAGTCTCTGCTTATCTTCTGCGTCTTAAACGGGTTCGTAAGAAGGTGCGTTTTAAGGAGTAGAAACTTATAGAATAAGGTCTATAGGAACTTAGTAATAAGAGACCCGACTCTCTTCCTATAAAGGGAACAACTCTAAGTAGTTCGGCAGTCGCTCTTCCTAGGTCCCCCTTAGGTAACTCGTTCTTTAGTAATCCTTCCTTATTAATATTACCTAACCTATTTTCTTCTAATACTCCTATACCTTTCCTATAGCGTTCTTTAAGTTCTCTAGTAGTTCCTAAGTAGTCTTATTATAGCCTATCCACTTTACCTTATACCATATTTTATTGTTAATATCCTTATAACTAATAATCTTTAAAACTTACCATTTGTCTTCTTCTTATCCTCTATACGTGTCTGCTTTATAGGCTAATAGCTTAACATTCCTATATACTGGCTTTAGCATTATAATATGCTGTATAGGGTAGATCTTTATTTTAGCTAGTAGGTTTAACTTAAACGTAACCAGTAAAATTCTTTATATAATTTTAAAAGGTCTTAGTTTAACGTAGTTGTCGACCTAAATTAAAGTTCCTTACTACTATTGTAATACTATCTAATGACCTAGATCGTCTATACGAACTATGTCTCAGTTGTTTTATATCTTAAGCTCGTATATTTTATCGAACGTCTTATTACCTGTTTCTCTTAACTATGACCTACTATATAACGACGTCGTCGTTATTATATTTAGGACCTACCTAATATATATAAGAGAGTTTCTAGAGCCCTCTTTAATAAAATAGAGTTCTTATTCCTAATCGTCCGTTTAACAGTTATAAGCCTGGGCTGTCTACTGCATTATCTTTAATTCTAAAGCCTTTATTCCTATTAATTTCAATTATTATCTTAATCGTAGACAACTACCCATAATAACTTCTCAACAAGAAACCCCTCCTATTATTATATTATCTGTTATCCTTATAAGCCTAAACAATTGGGATAAATGGATTAAGGTTATTAAGTTAAAAGCGAATAATAATCGTCTCTAGAAGTATGTTGACCTATTAACACCTAAGACCGATCTGCTATAGCTTAAAGAACCTATTTATGTCTTACCTAAGGATGCCAATAGCCGGGGGAAGATGAAGCTCGCGGACCTAGATAAGGAGGAGAAGGAGGAGCTCCGTACGCTTAAAGCCGACTATAGGGACAATATAAAGCTATACAGAAAACAGCTGTTAGCTCTTAATACGTTGCGCAGCCACATCCTAAGCTCCATCTCATGTACCTACCTTATCTACACGTTTAAATGCACCACTACCTATAACGTCTTGGTATCTCTTAAAAAGAGAATTGCTCCAACTAACTACGCCTAAAAGCTTTAAATAGCCACTTAATATGCAAGGCTTAAGAAGGCGCCTTAGAACCAGAACTTTAAGATCTAGTTATAAGAGTGGAAGAAGGTGTATATAGAGTGTAAGGAGCAAGCTCTACCTAAGGTAGATGGTAATTGTTTAGTAAAAAACTTCGCATACGTAGTCGAATTAATTACACTAAGCTAGTTAGAATATTAGAAGAACGAGCTTAATAAGCGTAAGTAGGAGAAGAAAACGCTTCCTATCTTCTTTAAACTGGTTAAAATATACTGAAACCACCGTTGTATAGACCTTGCCTAGAAGGGCAAAACCCTATAAGGAGGATCCTTTAGAGTTACCTTTAAAGATAAGTCACTGAATTTGAAGCCTAAATTAAAGCCTTAATCGTTAGCAGATAAGTAGAAGAAGGAAAGGTAACCGCCGCTAGAGTGCCTATGCGGAAAGCGTTACTACTTTAATAAATGCTAGTATATCGTAGAGTCGATTCCTTACCCATTGTAGTTTAAACCAAGTAACGAAATTCAGAAGAAGGTGGATAAGAAGATTGCTAATATGACGCCCGAAATTAAGGCTCGTATTAAGCAAATTAAAAAGGACAATTAAGCTAATAAGAAGGACGATTAAGCCAATAAAAAGCTAAAGGAAGGCAGTAATTAGAGCTTATAAGGGCCTACTAGAAACTTTACAGTTTATTATATAGAATCTAATAACACAACTTCCAATTACAAGCTTCGCGATAGTGTGATTCTTAACTTAGGAACCAGCCTACACGTCTTTAACGATAGAGCCAGGTTTATTAGCGATATTAAGCCTATAATAGAACGCGTCTACATAGGCTCGCATATAGAAGAAATCGTAGGCTATAGTACAGCTGTAGTTACAATTAATAACCCAAAAGGGAAGATATAGATATAGCTCTTAGGAGCAGCCTTTATACTAGGCTTTTATACCAACTTGGTATATCTTAATAAGCTTAATAATAAGGGAGTCTACTAGAACAATAAAGAGAACACTCTCTTTTATAGCAATAACAAGACGTACGCCTACTATAGCCGCCACTATGGTTAAAACACCATTGAATATAATAAGCCAAAAAGTGACTCACCTAAGGCTTTATTTGCGACTTAATTAAAGCCAATAAAGTATTTATTAAAGCCTCTGCTAAATTAGGCAGAAGGCTATATATAGCACCAGTAAATAGGCTATGCAGAAAAAGACGTAATTAAGTAACTACCTTAGTTAGTAACGGGCGCGATTATAAAAGGCCTAATAACGGTAGAATGTAAATTATATAGAGTAAGTAAAGCTTATAAGGTGGTATCTAGAAGACCTCCGACTTAGTTGCTAGTTCCTTTCTATAGAATCTACCTTAATTTAATACCCGGAATAGTCACATTTAATGGCAATAAGTACGCGGTACACTTCCTTAACGACGCGACGCGAATGAATAAGGTAGAAACAATGGCTAAGAAGTCGTCCCTTACCCAAATTGTTATTAAATATTATAATGTCATTAAATAACAATATAGCTTTAAGGTAGCCATTATCTACACAGATAGAGAGACGTCTCTTGTAGGCGAATTTAAGGAATGGGCAGCTAAATAAGGAATTAGTATTAAAAGATTAGCACCTAATACTTAATTATAAAACGGTCCAGCGGAACAATTTAGGGGGGTGATTATATAGAAGGCTCGGTGTATAAGAATTAAGGTTTATCTACTAAAGGAGCTATATTATAAAGTCTATAAAGCAGCTGCCTATCTACTTAATTAAACGCCTAGTAGAAGACTTAGGTGGTAGACGCCTTTTAAAAGAATCTAGTTAGCTATAGGTATATTACCACTAAAACTAAATATAGGCCACCTATAAGTCTATGGCTATAGGGCCTACCCTCTTAAGTATAATATTCTACGCCTAAACAAGCTCGCGCTAAGGGCCTATATAGGATATCTGGTAGGATATAATTTAATAAATATATTCCAAATCTACATTCCTAGTTAAAAAAAGGTTATAAGAACTAGAGACGTAAAGTTTAATAAGCGGTTACTTTATAATGACTTACAGCTAAATCTAGCAAATATACTCCGAGTTAGAACTAACTAAATGTTAGAAATTATTAATGTCTATTAAATATAGGATCTCCGAGACGAATTAGAATTATTATCTAATAAAAGCGATAAGACTTAAGATAAGATTTAAGTTAACACCGAAGGGAGACAATAGGTGGAATCTAGTGGAAATGAGGAAGAGCCTAATATTGAGAGTAGTAAGCAATAAGATTTAAGCTCTAAAGATGACTTAGCTCTAGGGCTTCCTACCCTAGACGAGATACTAGAACCTGACTTACTAGAGCCTCTACTACCGTCCTTAAACACCTTAGTAAAGAAGCCGCACTATGTCCTAGTTCTAACTAATAAAGCTAAGCTAAAGAAGAAGATTAATGGCGATATAGGAGAGCAAAACGTAATTAAAGGAAAGAGACTTAAAGGACGATTAAAGATTTACGTAGGCTTTCTTACTAACGTCACCGACTAGAGCCTTCCAGCTTAAAAATTAGCCTTTAATATAGGGCTTATATTTTACAAAAAGCTACACTATAATCAGCTCCTACCGCTGCCTAGGAATTAGAAGGAGCTTTAAAGACATTAATATAAGGAAGAGTTCGCGGCTGCTGCTTGGAAGGAGTATACAGACCTTTAAAATTGAGGAACGTTTTAAGTCGTTAACGAGACAATCTATATTAAAACCGTACCTGTTATCTAGGTATTTATATATAAGACTAATATTAATAGATATCTAACGAGATTTAAAGCTCGTCTTTGCGTATAAGGTAATTTGTAAGAGTTAGTTTATAAGGACACCTATGCCGTAACTTTGGCAGTAAGATTATTTAGAGCCTTAATGGCTATTGTCGTAATATTTAACCTAGATTGCTAGCAAGGCGACGCTGTTAATATATTCGTAAATAGCGTAATTAATAAGGTTGTGTACGTTAAGTGTTTAAATAGATTTCTAGTTAAGGGTAAGTACCTACTTCTCTAAAGAGCGCTCTATGGATTAAGGCGATTACCTCTGTTATGGCACAGTGACTTAATAGTAACGCTGAAAAAGGAAGGCTTAAAGCTAGTGGCGGAGGAACCTTGCCTATATCACAACAATTAGCTAATAGTCTTCTTCTACGTTAATAATATTATAGCTGCATTTAGGAAGAAAGATCTACTTAAGCTTTAAACCTTTAAGGAGTACCTTATAAGAAAGTATAAGATAAAGGACCTAGGTGACCTTACCTAGTTCTTAGGAATTTAAATTATCCGTAATAAAAAGAATAGGAAACTCTGGCTTAGCTAGGATTCTTATATTAATAAAATTGCGACAAGCTTTAAAGTTAAAGATTATTATAAGATATATACACTAATAGGTATTAAGAAACTTAAGCCTAATCCGGAGTAAGCCTCTAAGTAGGATACCTACGCCTATTAGAGGAAAGTCGGATCTATACTCTATACAGCCAATATTACTTATCTAGATGTAACAAGAATAGCAAGCAAGCTATTAGAATTCTTATAAAATCCGTTACTAATTTACAACGTAGCTGCTATAAGGGTAATTGCCTACCTTAATTAAACCAAGACTCTTACAATTAAGTACTTAAAGGAGAATATAATAAACCAGATCTTTATAAGGGCTAGCAATGTATTATTTAGCAACAACCTAGTGAGTAGAAAGAGCATAGAAGGTTATCTATTTACCTTATTTAGAGGGCTAATTGACTGGCGATCTATGAAGCAGAAGTTAGTGATAAAATTAAGCACGGAAGTAGAGCTCCTAGCCCTATCGCATGCAGCTACCAAGTCGATTTAGTGGCAGCGATTCTTTAAAGAAATCGGATTTGACCCTAATGAGAAGTAAATAATATATTGCGATAACCTGTAGACGATTTAACTACTTACTAAAAGCGACGCGAAGCTTAATACTAAGCTTTAACACGTTGATATCTATTACCACTAGCTCCGCCAGGAAGTTCGTAAAGGAAGCATTAATATTAAATGGGTGCCTACTGCGGACATAATAGCAGACAGCCTAACGAAGGCTCTGCCTCATCAAAAGCATAAGACGTTTGTTTAGTAATTGAACCTTGTTAATATTAAGGATCTAATTTAATTTAATTTGAATAATATTTGGGCAAGGTAAATATATAGAGGATTTCCTTTGACTTAATACCAAATTACTATTGTGACTTTTTAGTATTTTCTATAGCAGCCTAGAAGGCTCTGTGCAGCTAGGGGGGTATGTCGACCTGAATTGAAGTTCCTTACTATCATCGTAATACTGTCTGACGACCTAGATCGTCTATACGAACTATGTCTCAGTTGTCTTGTATCTTGAGCTCGTATATCTCATTAAACGTCTTATTACCTATTTCTCTTAACTATGACCTACTACATAACGACGTCGTCGTCATTGTATTTAGGACCTACCTAATGTATATAAGAGAGCTTCTAGAGCCCTCTTTAATAAAACAGAGTTCTCATTCCTAATCGTCCGTTCAACAGTAGTTTAACTTCTTGTTTAGTTATTAACTCTTAAAATTTTTATATAGTAACTATACTTTATCTCCCTCCTTAAGATCTAGTCCCTTAGATCTCTTAGCATTATAGTATTTCTTTATTCTCTACTATACTACCTTAGCTGTTTCTATAAGGTTCTTATAAAGATTTATTAATATCTCCATCCTTTACTTAGCTGTACTACTTATCTTCTTTACTTAACATAGCGATAATAATATTCTTAGCTTATATCTATAATTCGCCTTAAATAGTAATGTACCTATTCCTTTTTATGGTGTTGCATTATATGCAAACTATATAACTAGTAATAATAATACCTAATTATTCTGTGCGTAATTAATATAGTGCCTTAGATACTACTTTAGTGTCTAATTTAATCTTTCTATTTAACCGTCTATCTGCGGATAATATACGGTGGAAGTTACTACTTAAACTCCTTACTCTATTAAGAATACCTCCTAAAATACTACTATAAATCTTAGATCTCTATCTAATATAATCTTATTTAGTGCTCTATGTCTTATAAACACTTCTTTTATATAGATTCTAGTAATATCTTCTGCTAATATCCCTTCTGTATACGCTATAAAGTATCCCCACTTTATAAGCTTGTCTACTATTACTAAAATCGCGTTATAATCTTATCCGGTAATAGGATCTCTTAATTTTAGCAACTTTATAATAAAGTCCTATATTATAACCTCCTATAGTCTCTCTGGTATTTTAATAGGTTGTAGCCCTCTATATAGCTTATACCTTATTAGTTTATTTCTTTAGCAATCTAGATATTCTCTTATAACCTTTTATACTAGGTTTTAGATTTTATTAATAATATACTCCTTTTAGAGTCTTAACACTAAGCCCATAGCTCCATTATATCCTTAAGTTAGTTCTTTATAGAATTTTTCTATGAATTACTTTGCTATGCTTTTTGGGATATACTTTACTTCTTAATTTTCGTATATATCCATCTATAGATCTTCTAGCTATACTTCTAAAATTCTTTATACCTAAAAGCTTTCTGGTGACTTATAGATCTTCTTTAGTTCCTCCTAAGTTGCTATAATTTTTAGATAATTATATCTAATTAATCCGTCTATATCTTTTTACAATAAAGCCCCTAATGGCTTCTTATTATTTTATAGTTTAGCCTTTTAACTTAATATATCGGCTCGCGTGTTGTCTATACCCTTAGTATACTAAATCTTAAAATAATATTCTATAAGCATCTCTACCCATCTAACCTATCTTTAGTTAAGTTCCTTTATTATTAGGAATCCTATTAGGTTTTTATAATCCATCTTAACCATAAATAGTTTCTCTATACCTTATAAGAATGCTCTCTATTTCTTTAATACTGCAACTATACTTAATAACTCTTTATTATAAATGTCATAGTTTAATTCTGGTAGTATTATCTTCCAACTATAGTATGCTACTGGGTGCTATCTATCTGGATACTTTTATATAAAGTATACCCCTAGTATAAAGTCTAATGTATCTGTTTTTATAACCGTCTTTAGACCTAGCTAATAGATCTTAAGAACTAGCTCTTGGGTAAACA
>Ga0307515_10007808_pt1 | contig 21049 bp, 19 predicted proteins | sample 17_EM_MG_FD_194513 | JGI IMG/M metagenome (GOLD analysis project Ga0307515, IMG submission 194513) | Populus trichocarpa ectomycorrhiza microbial communities from riparian zone in the Pacific Northwest, United States - 17_EM | ecosystem: Host-associated > Plants > Roots > Unclassified | place...
CTGCGTTATCAGGAAGGGCAGCTTTTCCCAGATGAACGGCAGGCTGAGATGGAAGGTCTCGAAAAAAGCCAGAAACAGGATCAGCAATTCCAGCCAGACGATGGCAATCTGCACCTTGAGCGGCGCAAACCCGATCAGCACGACGTTTAGCGAAAAGATCACTGCAACGACGAAGGCGACGGCGAACCGTCCATAGAGCCCGCTTTGCAAGGGATCGCCGATCACCGGACGCATCAGCTCGCCCATGGTCGTGCCGGTCAGGTTGAAGGCGAGAAAGATTGCCAGAACGACGGCAAACATCGTGGTGACGAACCACGGTTTATGCACGAGAACTTCAGCTTCGACTGTATCCGGATAGAGCATCTCTTGTCCTTCGGACGGTTTGGCGGCCCGTGTTCGCGGACCGCCAGAGAGGATGGGTTATTTCACGACGGTGTAGTCGACGCCGTACCATTTGACCGAAAGCTTGCTGAGCGTGCCGTCGCTCTGCATGCCCTTCACCGCCTCGGATATCTTGGCATCGAACTCTGCATCGCCATGCTCCGTTGCCACGGCCAACGGCTCGTAGAACACAGGGGCGCCAAGCTGCTTGATCGGATATCCCGCCTTTTCCGCATCGATGATGCTCGGCAGCGACGAGACGACTGCATCGAGACGGGTGCCATCGCCTAAGCGCAGGTCGTCGAACGCCGTCGTCGTATTGCTGTAAGACTTCACATCCTTCGGCTTGAACTCATATTTGAAGGCTGGCGCGCCGGCAGCATCCAACGTCAGGTCCTGCTTGGCATAGGCTTCGAAGGTGGATGTCGCCGTCGTGCCGATGGTCTTGTCGTTGAGATCGGCGAGCGTCATCGCCTTGCTGTCCTTGTGAACGGCAACAGCGGCCGGCGTATAGTAGTAGACACCGGGAAAGTCGAAGATCTCGGCCCGCTTCTTGGTCGGGGTCATCGAGCCGACATGCATGTCCCAACGGCCGGACCAGTTGCCGGCCGTGATGATGTCCCAGCCGGGTGTGACGAATTCGACGCTGACGCCGAGGCGTTTGCCGATGTCCTTGGCGACATCGACGTCGAAGCCATCGAGTTCGTTCTTGTCGTTCATGAAGGATTGCGGTGCCCAGTTGGCATCCGTCGCAACCTTGAGCGTCTTGGCGGCCAGCACTCGATCGAGGACCGCGCCAGCGTTAGCCGGAGGCACGGAAAATGCGAAGGCCAGCGATGCTGCAAGCGCCGTCAGTCTGGTGAGATGTCTCATGCTACCTGTTCCCTTTGTTGTTGATGCATTTCGCGGCTGAACTCTCCCGGTCTCGCCGCTATGGTCGTAATTTAGTAACCATTGAACCCGCCGGGTCTTCCTGTGATCCGGAGCAGGTTTGCGCTGCCTCTTGCTTGAAATGGCGGAAATCAAAGCTCGCCCTTCTCCCGCATCTCGGCACGGACGTTGCCCGCCACGCGAAAGGCCTCTACGCCTGCGGGAATGCCGCAATAGACGGCGATCTGGATGAGTGCGGCGCGCAGCTCGTCATCGGCGAGACCGTTGCGGATCGCTCCGCGGAAATGGATGCCGAACTCATGCATGCGATTGAGAGCGGCGAGCATTCCAAGGTTCAGAAGGCTGCGTTGCTTGAGATCGAGACCGTCGTCGGTCCAGGCGGTTCCCCAGCAATATTCGTTGAGTAGATCCTGAAAAGGCCGCGAGAAATCGTCCGCATTGCCAAGCGCGCGATCGACATAATCGTCCCCGAGCACCTTGCGCCGCACGGCTTCGCCGGCCTGCTGGAGCGACTTATCCACGGTTCACCTCTTCTCTTGCAAGGAAATCCCCCATCAGGCGCGCCACCGTCACCGGGGCCTCGATGAGTATGGAGTGGCGCAGACCGGGCAGGATCGCCAGCGTCGAGCCGGGAATGCGATCATGCATGTAGGCGGCCATGCGTGGGTTCGAACCGGCATCCTCTTCGCCGGTCGCAATCAGCGTCGGACAGCGGATCTGGTCGAGAAAGCCGCCGAAATCCGTTTCTGCCAGGACACGATAGGCAGAGGCGTAACAATCCGGATCGTTCTCGGCGTCCCGTGCACGCAATCCCTCGATGATCTCCGGATTGCGTTCCTGAAATCCTTCCGTCAGCCAGCGTGACAGCGAGGCGTCGTGATGGGCGCCCGGATTTCCAACCCGCAGGGAAGCAAGGCGGGTCAGAACACGTTCGCGCTCCTCCGGCGTGCGGCCTGCGACTGTGGAGAGAAGCACCAGTTTTTTCAACCGCGCCTGATGGGTAAGCGCCAGACGCTGGGCAATCAACCCACCGAGCGAAAACCCCGCCAGATTGAAGGTCTCGAAGCCCACATGGGTGGCGATCGCCAACGTCTCATCGACAAAATCGTCGATTTCGTAACGTCCCTTGATCCGTGTCGAATGCCCATGACCGCGCAGGTCGAAGGTCAGGACCGAGAACCGATCCTCAAGCTCCGCCACCACGCCGCTCCAAGCCTCGAGGTACGAGCCGACACCGTGGATGCAGACCAACGGTTCCGGACCGTTGCCGTCGATGCGATAGTTGAGTGTCACATCGCCGACGGTATGATGTTGATGCTCCGTCATCTCAGCGACCCGAAGCCGCCGCGCGCTGGCGGTCCTGGTCACGGGCGGCGAAGAAGGGCATGACTTCGTCGATGAAGAGCCGCAGTGTCTTCTTCTGCAGTTCGAACGGCAGATTGAAGGTGAGGCCAAGACAATATTGATCGACGCCAGCCGCTTCGTAGGCGAGCAGCTTGTCGATAACCTCGTCCGGTGTCCCGAACATCAGGTTCTTACGGATATTCTCCGGATTGTAATTGTCCTTGCCTTTGACGGTTTCGAACGGCACGGCCTCCGGGAAGCCGTCCTTGACCGCACCGATGTTCTGCATGAGGTTCTCGAACGTCCGGCCGTAGTCCATGCTGTGCTGGACGGCCAGCTGCCAGTCCTCAGGCCTGTCGTAGACACAGGTCCGGCGCTGCATCATGAAGCGCGGACGCGGAACCTCCGGATGGTCGGCGACGGCTTTCTCAAACTTATCGGCAAGAATTTGGATTTCGGCCGCAGGCGCAGACAGCGGCGTCGACAGAATACTGGCGCCGATGCTGATCGCCCAGTCGAAGGTGCCGGGATCGCGGGCAGCCACCCAGATCGGCGGATGTGGCTGCTGCAGCGGTTTCGGCACGGCGGTCGCGAGCGGAAATTTCCAATAATGGCCGTCATGGGCATAGTCGCCCCGCCACAGCTTCTTGACCGCCGGCACGAGTTCCTTGAGGTAGGCGACGCCTTCCTGTTGCGGCATGCCGCCGGCCATACGGTCGAATTCGTATTGATAGGAACCACGCGCGATCCCGAATTCCAGCCGGCCATCCGTCAGGTGGTCGCAAAGTGCGGCCTCGCCGGCAAGCCGGATCGGGCTCCAATAGGGGGCGACCAGTGTCGAGGTGCCGAGCCGGATCTGCTGCGTGTGCTGCCCCAGCCAGGTCAGTGTCTGAAACGGATTCGGCGAAATCGTGCATTCGATCGTATGATGTTCGGCCGTCCACAGCATTTCGAAACCGCCTTCGTCGGCCATACGGGCAAGCTCGAGAAGATTGCTCTTTACCCTGGACATCGGAACATCCGGCGAGAACCGCTCCATGGTGAGCGAGACTGCAAATTTCATGAGAATTTTCCTCCCTTGCGGGCCAAAGTTTCTTGTGTCCGGTCACTTCAGGCGAATGACGAAGGGGTCCTGCATGGCACCGGAATAATCGATGATCACGTTCTTCAGCCGCGAGAATTCGCGCATCACCTCGAAGCCGCCGCGCCGGCCATAGCCGCTTTCCTTGAAGCCGCCATTGGCGGACATGAAGGATGACGAGCGGTAGGTGTTGATCCACACTGTTCCGGCCTCGATCTGATTGGCGAAACGCAGCGCGCGGTCGATGTCCTTGGTCCAGATGCCGGAGGCAAGGCCATAGCGCGTGTCGTTGGCAAGCCCGATCATCTGTTCTTCCGAAGAGAAGGGCATGACGCCGACAACCGGGCCGAAGAGCTCATCGCGCATGAACGTCATGTCGTTCTGGGCATCGACCATGACGGTCGGTTCGAAATACCAGCCGCGTCCAAGCTCTTCCGATTGCGGCCGCTTGCCGCCGGCAGCGACTTTTGCGCCTTCCCTAACGCCTGAGGCGACATAGCCTTCGACCTTGGAGAGCTGGTCCGACAGGGCAAGCGGACCGATATCGGTCTCGTCGACAGTCGGGTGACCGACCTTGATGCGCTGCGTGCGGGCAACGAGTGCTTCGATGAAGCGGTCGTAGATGCTTGCCTCGACGAAACAGCGCGATCCGGCAACACAGGTCTGCCCGGCCGCAGCGAAGACACCGGAGACGACGCCGTTGACGGCATGTTCGATATCGACATCGGCAAAGATGACATGCGGAGACTTGCCACCCAGCTCCATCGAGCAGGGCACGAGATTGGCCGCCGCATTGCCGGCGATCCGCCGGCCGGTGGCGGTGCTGCCGGTGAATACGTATTTCGCGATGCCCGGATGGCGCGTCAGCGCTTCGCCCGCACTTTTGCCCGTGCCGGTGATGACGTTGACGACGCCTGAGGGAAAGCCTGCTTCAGCAATCAGTTCGGCAAGCGCCAGCGTCGAGGCGGTCGCATGTTCGGACGGTTTGATGACGACCGTGTTGCCGATTGCAAGGCAGGGCGCCAGCGTGCCGGTCAGAAGCATCAGCGGCGAATTCCACGGCGTGATCATGCCGACGACGCCAATGGGTTCGCGCATGTTGAAGTTGAGCATGTCGAGCTTGTTGACGGGGATCGTCTCGCCCTGCAGCTTATCGGCCATACCAGCGAAATAATGGTAGGCATCCGGCATGGCGCGCATCTGCGCCCGCGTCTCCTTGAGAAGCTTGCCGTTGTCACGTGTCTCGATATCAGCCAGTTCATCGGCATGTTCGAGCACGAGATCGGCCAGCCTGCGCACGAGGCGGCCGCGATCGGTCTGCGTCATCCGCCGCCAGGCGGGATTGCGAAAGGCTGCGTGGGCAGACGAAACGGCGGCCTCGACATCATCCGCATCTGCCTCGGCGAACTCGTACCATGGCTCGCCGGTGGTCGGATCGAAGCTTTCGATGTATCGGCCGTTCTTCGGCGCCACGAACTGGCCGTCGATGAACAATCCCTGACGCGAACCTTCGATGGATCTGACTGTCGTCTTCATATCCGCTGTCCTGCTTTCGAGTTAATCCTGGGCGGCCTGCGTCCAGGCACGGGCCTGTCCGTCGATCATTGCCACCCGGCCGCCGTCGCCCGTGTCCATGTAGATGCCGAAGCGTTTTTCCTGCCGTTCACGCACGTAGCGGCGCAGCATCGACCGTAGTTCGTGGGTTGGGATCAGGTCGTAGGGCAAAGCCTCGATCGGGAAAAAGCGCAGCCTGGGCGGCAAGTCCGAACCCGCAGTGTCAGCAGCGAGCCTGGCCCGATAGATCAGATAACCCGGGTCGCTGTCGGCGACGTCGAAGACCGAGTAGAGAAACGTGTCTTCGGAGACGAGGCTCAACGCATCGCCATCGTCGATCATCAGGCAACTGTCAGCCTTGCGGCGTCTCGCCGTCGGCAAAACCCAGCCGCCCTTGCCATCTGCCCGCAGCAGTAAATTGTCGTGGGCCTCGATGAGATAGCCGATGATCATTCCGTGTGAAGCCAGCCAACCGGCGGGAAGTGGATCCTTCACACTGGCATACCGGCCCCTGCAGAAGCCGAGCGGCGCCGAAGGGCTTGTGCCGAAAGCCTGGACCTGGCCGACGAGGATGACGTGATCGCCGGCGTCGACACGGGTGTGTACCGTGCAATCGAACCACGTCAGGCTGTCAGTCAGGATCGGTGAGCCTGTATGCACCCGGTCGTGATTGACCAACTGGAACTTGTTGGGCGATTTCGACGCGAAGGTTGCCGAGACCTCCACCTGGCCCTCGTGCAGAAGGTTGACTGCAAAGGACTGAGCCGCCGTGAAGGCCGGGAAGCTGGAGGCGGATTTGCCGATGCAGACAAGCAGCAGCGGTGGATCGAGCGATACGGAGGTGAAGGAATTGGCAGTCATGCCGCGGGGCGCGCCATCCCCGTCCAGCGTCGTGATCACCGTAACGCCGGTGACGAAGGTGCCAAAGGCACGGCGCAGCGCGATTGGGTCGATTGCCGTATCGGGTCTTGCCGCTGTGTCCGCCATCGATCCCGCCATCCTCATTCCTGTTCGATGGAGGGAGGCTAGCGCCAAGGGTTCGGTCGTTCTTCCTTCTGTCCGCAGGAAGGGATGGGAATCTCCTGCTCCGATCCGCAGTATGCTGAAAACGGGGGTAAGACGTGCGCTTTCGTGGCCGCATGCGAGCCACCAAGCCATGGCACAACTGATAAAGGGTTAGTTTTTGGCGGGACTGCGATTGTCGATCACGGCGTGAAGCCGCAGGGCAAGTTCGACGGCGAAGCGTTTTTCCGGCGTCTCCACATCGATGCCGAACAGCTCCTGGATGCGCGACAGGCGATATCGCAGCGTAGTTACATGCAGGCCCATCGTATCCGCGCAGGCCTGGCTGCGGCAGCCTTCTTGCAGATAGGCCGACAGTGTTTCCAGATAGGGTGTGCCGTTTTCACGGTCATGCTCGGCAATGGCGCCGACGCTGTCATGGACAAACCCCCTGATGTCGCCGGCATCGGAGGCTGCGACCAGCAACGGCAGCGGCCCGAAATCCTGACCTGAAAGCGCCCCGGTGCGGCCAAAAGAGCGGCCGATGCGGATCATTCGGCTGCATCGTTCCCAGGCTGCGGGATAATCGGTGAGGCCATTGCAGCGAATGCTTGCCACCACGATCGGCTCTTCCTCGAAGGAGCGCCCGAGATCCTCGGCGATGCGGCGCACCACCTTGCTGATTTTTTCCTGCCGCTTGCTGGCATCGAAAGGCACGAGGCAGACAAGCCCGCCATCGGTGGCAATCACGCTTGCCGGCATCGACGCCTGCAGCAATATCCGCGCCACACTATGTTCGACATCGATCGAGATGCCGCCGAGGCTTTTCGTGCGCTCCGGAAAATCGACGACGATCATCTGTTGCGCGGTCGCGAAATTGAGGCCGAGGCGCTGCGCCCGTTGCAGCACGTCATTGGCATTGCGCCAGCGCTGCTCGACAACTTCGAAGAACAGTTCCGTCTGGGTGCGGGTCTCGAACCGGAAGCGGATGAAACTGCGCATCATCTGGACGTTGAGCGCGAACTTGGCGCTATCGAGCATCATTTGATCAAGGTCGCTGAACTCGCGCGCCGACGGGAAAATGAGCAACGCGCCGACAAGCTGGGCATCGACGGTCAAGGGCTCGATGCGCGCGGCGACCTTGAGGCGGTGTGTTCCGTCATCGAGAAACAGGTTCGCCACGTCGCTGCTGCCGCGATCGATAGCGTCCCGCGTCGCCCGCATCAATTGCCGGCTGAGCACCGTCGCCGCTGCAGCCTGCCAGGCGCTGTCTTCAAATTGTGCCAAATTAGGCGAACGGCCGGGGATCACCTGGTTGGTGGTGAAATCGACGACGACCAGTGGGTTGGGCAGCAGCGCACCGACCATGTTCGACAGCGACGCGACCGAGCCGTCGGCCAGCACGTGCTCCAGCAGCGAGGTATGCGCCTCCAACGCCCGCTGCAGACGGTCGGACGAGCGTTTCTCCGCTTCCAGCCGGTGTTGACGCTCGACGGCGATGGCGCCGAGATGCACGATCATGCCGAGGAAGGCGAGGTCATCCTCCGAGACTTCGGTGATCTGGCGCGCGATCACGCTCAGCACCATCGGCCTACCCTCGCTGTCGGCACAGTTCATCGGCATGACCAGAACAGTGCGGTAGTCGCGCTCGAACGCCTCGCGCCGATAGCCCGGAAACTCCTCCGATTCACGCGCGTCGCGGATATAGACTGGTTCGTTGCGCTGGAGGGCGATCAGCGAAGGACTTGTCGCCAGTTCCCACTTGTCCGACAATTGGCGCTGGATCAGCGTGGGATCGTGCCGCACCATGACATGGGCATAGCCGTGCGCCGCATCGATCGCCATGATCGAGCCCAGCGCCCAGTGCGCATGGCGGCAGGCCGCAATGATGAGGTCGCGCAGAACGGCCGTGAGATCGCCGCCGCTGTTGATCTGGCTCGCGACGTCCCTCAATGACAAGATCTGCGATCTCTGATCCACGCTGCGCACGCACTCCTGGGGCAGCGTAAAGTCTGCACCGTTTGCTCTAATTTATTCTACCTCGCTTCCGAGCAAAATGCAGCCATCCTTTCCTCTGGAAAGCAGGAAGACTTTAAGGTCCGCCGATCACTAGTTTCGCCGAAACCATCAACAGGAAAGATCGCGATCATGGATATCGGCGTCAGGAAAATCGCCACCTTCGTCGAGGAGACCTTCATTGAAGGCGGCAAAAGCGCGGAGAAGCCGATCACCATGGTCGCCGTGGCGGCAATTCTTCGCAATCCCTGGGCGGGGCAGGGTTTCGTCGAAAATCTGAGACCGGAGATCCTGCGCATAGCACCGGTGCTCGGGCATGAGCTGACGAGGCGACTGCTCGTCCTGATGCCGTCGGACAAGGTAGAGGCGTTCGGCAAGACAGCCGCTGTCGGCGTCAACGGAGAGATTGAGCACGGGTCTGCCCTGATCCACACGCTGCGCTTCGGAAACGTCTTCCGCGACGCTGTTGGCGGCACATCCTATCTGGAGTTCACCAATACACGCGCAGCACCGGGCGCGCTCCTTTCGCTGCCGATGACGCACAAAACCGAGTCCGGCAAGCGTTCCCACTTCCTGACCGCAAATTTCCAGATCGCCGACGCGCCGGGGCCTGACGAGATCGTCGTTGCAATCGGCGCCTGCGATGGCGGCCGGGCTCATGCCCGCATCGCCGACCGCTTTCAGGATATGACGGAAATGGAAGCCGAAAAAACGGCTTAGGACGCAACTCGCGCGGCTTGAACACAATCAAGCGGTGCGAGATACCGTTGCTGTTGCCTCGTCGGCAGGATACAAATCCGCATGAAACTCGACGCCATCGATCTGCGCATCCTCGAAGCCGTCCAACGCGACGGCCGCATCACCAAAGTGGCGCTTGCGGACGCGGTCGGCCTTTCACCGACCCCCTGCTGGATACGATTGAGGAAGCTCGAAAAGGCCGGCATCGTTTCGGGCTATCATGCCCGCATCGCCGTGCGGCGTGTCGCTCCTGTCGCAAGTGTTCTGATGGAAGTGACACTCGGCAATCACCGCCAGGCGGATTTCGACCGCTTCGAGCGCGCCGTGGTAACAACCCCGGAAATCGTTGCGTGCTGGTCTGTCGGTGGCGGCGTCGATTACATCCTGAAGATCATGGCGGCGGATATCGACGCCTATCAGCGTCTGGTAGACGGCCTGCTGGATCGCGAAATCGGTATCGCCCGCTATTTCACCTATATCGTCACCAAGACGGTCAAGGAGGAAATTGCCTTGCCCATCTCGATGCTGCTGTCCGAAACCGAAACATCGGGCAACTAGACGATTCCTCTATGGCGGCCGGCTCCTTTGGACCGATCCTCTCTGATCACCGCGCCCGACAGACAATCTCTCGGATCAAACCTGCCAGACTCCGCGCCAACGAAAGCACGAGGAGCTGGAGATGAACACCGTGTTCGCACGCCCTGCATATCATGACGCCGTCGAGCGCCTGAACGACAAGCATCTCCTGAAATCGCTGGCCTATATCGGCGGCCGCTGGGTCGCCAACGGGACGAACCGCACTTTTGAGGTCCGGGATCCCGCCTCCTCCTTGCCGCTTGCCTGGGTTTCCGCGCTGGATGCCAACGAGACGGGAAGTGCTGTCGATGCCGCGGCGGCCGCTTTCCCGAAGTGGCGCGCGCTGTTGCCCCAGGACCGCGCCAAAATCCTGCGCAGGTGGTATGATCTCATGCTTGCCGCCAAGGGCGATCTGGCGCTGATCATGACGCTGGAGCAGGGAAAGCCGCTGGCCGAATCCCTGGGTGAGATCGTCTATGCTGCCTCGTTCATCGAGTGGTATGCCGAGGAAGGCAAGCGGCTGAACGCCGAGAGCGTCACCAGCCATCTGAAGGGCGCTGAGATGATCGTGCGCCGTGAAGCACTTGGTGTCGCCGGTATCGTCACACCCTGGAATTTCCCCTCAGCCATGGTCACCCGCAAGGCGGCCGCCGCCCTTGCCGCCGGCTGCACAGTCGTTGCCCACCCCTCCTCCCACACACCGCTGTCGGCTTTGGCACTGGCCGAACTCGGCGAGCGGGCAGGCATTCCAGCCGGCGTTTTCAATGTCGTCACTGGCGATGCGGCCACCATCGTCGGCCGGATGTGTGAGGACACGCGCGTCCGCGCCATCAGCTTCACCGGCTCCACCGCGATCGGCCAACTGATTGCCGGACAATGTGCCCATAGCATGAAGCGGCTGGTGATGGAGCTTGGCGGTCACGCGCCGCTGATCGTCTTCGACGATGCCAACGTCGATAAAGCGGTCGATATCGCCATCAACGCAAAATTCGCGACCTCGGGCCAGGATTGCCTCGCCGCCAACCGCATCTTCGTCCACCGCCCAATCCTCGACGCCTTCAATGTTGCTTTCAAGGCTCGCATCCAGGCCTTGAAGGTCGGCACGGGGCTGGAAGCTGGCGCCGAGATCGGCCCATTGATGCATGAGCGGGCGATCGCCAAGGTCGAGGAACAGGTTTCCGACGCGCTTACCCGCGGCGCCACCCTCCTGACCGGCGGCGCGCGCCACAAGGCCGGACCGCTGTTCTACACGCCGACGCTTCTCGCCAACGTGCCTGCCGACGCGCTGATCATGCACGAGGAAACCTTCGGGCCGGTCGCCGCAGTCACCGCCTTCGATACCGAGGAGGAGGTGATCGCGCGCGCCAACGATACGGAATACGGGCTTGTCGCCTATGTCGTGACGGACAATGGTGCTCGCCAGATGCGGCTTGGCCGGGCTCTCGAATACGGCATGGTCGCCATCAACCGCGTGAGGATCACCGGCAGCCCCATTCCTTTCGGTGGCTGGAAGCAGTCCGGCATCGGACGCGAAGGCTCCCGCCACGGCCTCGAGGCTTTCACCGAACTCAAATATCTCTGCATCGACACGGCCGCCTGAAGCCCAGCGCGGCGCACCTCTTGAACGCAGACACAAGGAATTCGATCATGTCCGAACACAACAACGAAATGAACGCCTGGGACCGCGACCACTTCTTCCATCCGTCCACCCATATGGGCATGCACGGCCGCGGCGAAACCCCGGCCCGGATCATCAGCGGCGGTGAAGGCGTCTACATCACCGATACCAACGGACGCACCAGCCTTGATGCGTTTGCCGGGCTCTATTGCGTCAATGTCGGCTACGGCCGCCAAAAGATTTCCGATGCCATCGCAAACCAGGCAAAAAACCTGGCCTATTACCACGCCTATGTCGGCCATGGCACGGAGGCCTCGATCACACTCTCGAAGATGATCATCGACCGCGCGCCAGCCGGCATGTCACGTGTCTATTTCGGCCTGTCCGGCTCGGATGCGAACGAAACCAACATCAAGCTGATCTGGTACTACAACAACATTCTCGGCCGTCCGGAAAAGAAGAAGATTATTTCGCGCTGGCGCGGCTACCACGGCTCCGGCGTCATGACGGGGTCGCTGACCGGCCTCGAACTCTTCCACAATCTGTTCGACCTGCCCCGCGCCCCGATTTTGCACACCGAAGCGCCCTATTATTTCCGCCGCCCCGATCGCTCGATGGACGAGGAGCAGTTCTCGCAATATTGCGCCGACAAGCTCGAGGAGATGATCCTGGCGGAGGGTCCCGACACGATCGCTGCCTTCATCGGCGAGCCGATCCTCGGCACCGGCGGTATCGTGCCGCCGCCGGCCGGGTACTGGCAGAAGATCCAGGCGGTACTGGAGAAATACGACATCCTGCTCGTTGCCGACGAGGTCGTCACCGGTTTCGGCCGCCTCGGCACCATGTTCGGCTCCGATCACTACGGTATCAAGCCTGATCTCATCACCATCGCCAAGGGTCTGACCTCGGCCTATGCGCCGCTCTCCGGCTCCATCGTCTCCGACAAAATGTGGCAGGTGCTGGTTGAGGGCTCCGACAAGATGGGCGCCATCGGTCACGGCTGGACCTACTCCGCCCATCCGATCTGCACCGCGGCCGGTGTCGCCAACCTGGAGCTTGTCGATGAACTCGGCCTTGTCGAGAATGCTGGTTCCACCGGCGCCTATTTCCGCGCCGAACTGGCCAAGGCTGTTTCCGGCCACAAAAACGTTGGTGACGTGCGCGGCGATGGCCTGATGGCGGCAATCGAATTTGTCGAAGATAAGGACGATCGCAGGTTCTTCGACCCGACAAGGAAGATTGGCCCCCAAGTCTCCGCCGCCCTTCTTGAACGCGGCGTCATCGGCCGCGCGATGCCGCAGGGCGATATTCTCGGCTTCGCCCCGCCGCTTTGCCTGACACGCGAGGAAGCCGACATCGTCGTCAAGGCGGCGGCGGGCGCGATCGAGTCCGTTCTCGGCCGTTGACTGGAAATGTAAGAAGCGACCGTCGAGCGCACGAAGCGACCGACTCAGCGTCCGTCACCTGGTTTTTCAACCACTACTTTATCTCCTGCGTGGGGCACGAGACGAGACCCGTGTCCTCCGAGATCATGCAGAAACCCTTTGAGTATCGACTGGAAAATGCCCCCTACGCTGTCTCGCGGGACGGGTCTCCTTTGATAAGTTGCCTACATGCTAAATGAAGCTTGACGCCGCCATCGTACTAAACACGAATAGGCACGGTCTCTAATTTCGAAGGAATGTCAGATTAAAAGGTTCGCGTATAATTTACATGGACCCGATCAAATCGCGGAACTCATCCGAGTGCGCGGGGCCGACGTTGAAATTCGAGAACGTTGGACAGACCTTCCCGTGGGCCTAGCTGGAACCGGCCTCGTCCTCAAGCCCCGCCAATATCCCTTTCAATTGCGCCGCAATCGTCGCAATCTCCGGCGGCGAGGCATCGAGCCGCTTGAGCTCCGCGTCGAGCAGTACCGGCACGCTCGCCCCTTCCGGTAGCGCCGCCAACGCCATCCCGCGCTGACCATCGAGCCAATAGGGTTCTTCCTTCCTACCAAAGCGCGACATCGCCAGCAGCGGCTTGCCCTTGCGGTCGGCGCCATATCGGAACTGCACATATTTGCCGCCCAAGACCGGGTTGATTTGGGCGACTTTGACCTCCCGAAGATCCAGCGTCGATTCCCGCCGCGCTAACCGGCGACTGCGATCGCTCTTGGCGCCGCCCGCGAACAGGCCAATCCCTGCTGCCGCGATCCCCAGCACGAGGGCACTGTCCACGAGCGTGCGGTTCCACAGCATGTCCAGTCCCAGCGACAGCGCCGCTCGGTTGGGCTGCGATGCCGAACGCACCACGTCGACCACATAATCGCCTGTGTTGAAATCCACGAACATCAATTCGATATCGTGCTCCACGCTCTTGCCCATGACTTCATAGGTGATATGGGCCGAGCAATCGACGAACACCACCCGCCGCGCATGGCATTCCCCATCGGTGATCGTCGCGTCGGGCACCGCCACCGGATCGCTCGCCACCAGCCAGTCATTGACCACGCCCGGCGCCTGCCACACCCCGATGAACCCCGCCACCGCCAGCAGCATCAGCCCCCCGAGATAGAAAAATACCCCAGGCCATACCCCCGTCCTGCGGATCCGTATTTTCCGGTTCGGCAAGACTTGGTTCAGGTCAGTCATGTCTTTCCCTCGCAGCTCAAAAGACTCCTGCGTCCGCCATACTTCAGCTTTCCCACCCTGTCTACGCACAGTCCGGCGGCGCCCAAGCCCCCGCCGCAGAGCAATTGCATGGCACGCATTGACTCAATTCGCTTGTAACCCTGAGTGGAATGCGGATAACTGCCCGCATTTCACCCTGCTGGGCAGATCGCCCTGATTTCCTTCCGTTGGCGATGCGGCGGAGGTCCGCTTTGAGATTGCATTTTTGATGTTTCATTCCCTTCGCCAGATCCGCGCCCGGCCGCAATTGCTGCTCCTTGCCTTCATGATCTTCGTCCAGGGTTCCGCCTATGGCTCGACCCTGCCCTATCTCTCGATAACAGCAATCCGCGGACTGGGCATGAGCGATCAGGCCTATTCGGTTCTCGTCTTCGTGACATCGATGTCGGCGGTCACCATCAGCGTCTCGCTCGGCATTCTTTCCGACCTGATCGGCGACCGGCGCAGGATCATGATCGCCATGGCGCTCATGGGCGTGGCCGGCTATGGCGCCATCTTTCTCTTCCCCTCGGTGCCGGTGTTCATCGTCGCCACGGCGATGACGAGCTTTTGGCCGCGCACGGTTTGACGGATTTTTCCCGGTACGCCGCAGAAGGCGTGGCCGATATCGATCTGACACCAGACCTGTTTGTGCCGAGTCTTTACGACATCAGTAGACTGGCTGAGACCGGCAACGTCTCTGGAGGAACCTCATCCGCGAATTGTTAACATCGGGTAATTTGCCATCGGGCATTGTGCGCGGAGGCAAAGATGGCGATGGATTGGACGATTGCGATCGAGAGCAAGAACAAATTCGGGGAAAGGTACTGGCAAGGATATTGCTACCGTCGAACAAGAAATCGGACAGACCGACGCAAGCCCCGGATGTGGTAGAAGCCAAATTCTCCAGCATCGGCACAAGTTCACCGGAGCTGATGTTCGCTTTGCAAAGCAAGCCACCTGCATGCTCAAACATGCCGGCGCTAAACATCGGACAAGGTGCGCCAAGAGTACGGCTGCTATATGTGACAAGCTCAAGCGGTGGCCGCATTCGAAACCTCTCGGCGGAAAGCCCACTCCTCCTTCGTCAGAGTCTTGATGTCGAATTGATCGCGCGTCCTGACATAGGTGTGGCCGCCCATCCTGCCGACGGCGTCCATCAATTGCTGGTCGATGTGCAGGTTGGCAGGATTGACCGCATCGCTGCGGACATAGACGCCGAGCACTTCGCCGAGGATGATTTCGCGGGCGGGACCGACCTGCAGGGTCGTGTGGCGGCGGCATTCCAGCGCTGCGGGAGCTGCGAGGATGCGCGGGCTTCTGACCATCTGTCCCGGGACCGTTGCCAGTCCGGCTTCCGAGAGTTCGTCGACCTCGGGCCCGAACTTGATGGCGCAGACCTCCATCTGGTCGACAAGGGCGTCATCGCAGATATGTACCGTGAACTCGCCGGTTTCGCGGATGTTGCGGGCAGTATCCTTGAATCGCATATCGGCATAATTCTCGACGCCGATGGCGACGATTGCCGGGTCGTGGGTGAGGACGTTGAAGAAACTGAATGGGCCGGCATTCGGCCTGCCATCCTTGCTCACCGTCGTCACCAGCGCGATCGGGCGGGGAATGACCGTGCCGATGAGGATCTTGTAACGCTCGCGCTCGGTCAGCTTGGCGAAATCGAAATGCGTATGAGATTTGTTGTCGGTCATGTCAGGCCTCGGCAGCGACGCGATGGGTTTCAAGCGGGGTGTAGCGGCTGAGGTTTTCAAAACCGTCCTTGGTCACGACATACATGTCGCCGATGTTGCAGCCGGCCGACTGCGGTTCCAGCCACTGCGTGTGCAGCACGAAGACCATGCCCTCCTCCATCCTGTCGTAATTGTGCGAGGAGATGTTGAAGCTGTTCTGGCCGCCAGCCATGCCGACCGAATGGCCAAGGTTCGGATTGTGCGGTCCGTGCGTTGCCGGATAGATGTGCATGAGCTTGCGGCCCTGCGCCTCCCAGTCGATGTCCTTCACATACTGATTGGGGATCAGGCGCGCTCCGCCGTCTTCCATCGGCGACCAGTTATAGGGCATGGTGCGCGCCTCGGGTGAGGTGAGCATACCACGCTCGATCATCGGTTCGAAGGCGGCATTGTTGACGTCGCGCATCAATGCGCCAGGCTTGATGAGCTTTTCGGCCCGCTTGACGCCCTCGGTGCAGGCGGCAAGCACATCCTCCTGACGGCTGGTGATGTCACCGATCGCGATCATGCGGGCGGTCTGGGCCGTATAGCCGCGATAGGTGACGTTGGAGATATAGAGGTTGATGAGGTCGCCCGGGCGGACGATGTGTCCATAGGGCTTGCCGCAATGGGTGCCGAATTCGTTGATACCGATCTGATAGCCGTCGCCCGTCTCGCCGCCGAGCGCCATCTGCGTATAGGTGAAGGCGGCGAGGATTTCATGGTCCGTCACGCCGGGCTTCGCCACATGATAGGCAGCCTGCGTGCCGATGCTGATCAGCTGGGCGGCAGCGCGGAACATCTCGATCTCGGGCAATGAGCGGATCTTCTGCATGCGGTCGAGGATGCCGTTGTCGGCGACGAACTTGCTCTTAGGAAGCAGCTCTTCGAGAGCCGCCCAGAAGGTCAGCGACGTGCGGTCGCCGATCCTGCCGATCTGGCCCCTGGCAAGGCCGAAATTGCCGAGCAGCTCGGCGCATTTCTCGGCGGTCTTGAGGACGGAATCGCCGGGGCGGTCGGCATATTCGCGGCCGATCGGGCCGATCTGCCAGATCTCATCGACCAGCACCGGCTCGCCGCCCGGCGGCAGCAGCACCGATTGCGTGAAGAAGGAGAGCAGCACCATCGCCTTGTCGGCATCGGTTGGAATGATCAGCACGCCCTCGCGCATCCAGTCGCAAATATAGCGGAGATAGGCGTTCGAGGCATGAAACCAGCCGACGCTGCCGGCATGGACGATCAGCGCATCGTGACCGGCTTCGACCGCCTGACGGCGGATTCTGCGAAGGCGCTCTTCGAATTCCTCGACCGGAAGCGGCAGCGGCGAGGTGAATTCGAAATCCGGTTCGAAGCCTGATAGAAGCGAGCCGATACGGTTGGCGCCGGATGTTGGACGCATGTTCATGATGATATTCCTCGATATTCCAGGCGGGTTTTCATGTTTTGAGTGAGGTCAGGCCTGTCGGGGCGGCGCAAGTACCCGCCGGGCGACAAGCAGCCCGACCAGCGTCACCGCGATCAGGATTCCCGACATCGCCGCGACGCGAACGTCGAGGGATTCCTCGATCAGCGCGAACATCCTGAGAGGCAGCACGGTCGTTCGGGCGTCGGCAAGGAAAAGCGAAACCGAGACATTGTCGAGCGACTGGATGAAGACGAGAAATGCCCCGGCAAGGATGCCCGGCATCAGCAGCGGCAGGGTCACGCGCCGGAGCGTCGTGAACCAGCTCGCGCCCATCACCGTCGAGGCCTCTGCCAGCGATGGGTTGAGCCCCTGGGCGACGACGGATGCGGCGCGATACATCAACGGGCCGAAGACCACGATATGGCCGGCGACCGTCAGCCACAGCGAAGGCCTGAAGCCGATGAAGTTGGCGACGATCAGCGCGGCCAATCCATAGACCAGGCTCGGCAGCACGAGCGGGGCGAGCAGCAAGGGCTCGATGGAGCCGACCGCGCTGCGTTTCATGCGCGTCATGCCGATGCTCGCCGGAACGGCAAAGATCAGCGATCCCAGCACCGCTAGGCCGGCAATCTTCAGCGAGTTCCAGGCCGCGATATGTTCGGTCGCAGACCGCACGGGGTCCAGCAGCGCTTCGTACCATCTGAGCGAAAAGCCCTGCGGCGGATATTTCAGCGTCTGCCCCGATGTGAACGACATCGTCAGCGCAATCACGATCGGCGCGACGAGATAAATCACGCACAGGCCTCCGAAGCCGAAGACGAATGCCTTGTAGAGGAAGACGGGTATCGGGTTCTCGCGGCGATCAGGCATGGCCGACCAACCTCCTGTGACGGGAAATCATCGTGAGCGCGACCAGCAGGCAACCGGTGGACAGCAGGAGAACGACGGCGATGGCGGAGGCCAGCGGCCAGTCGAACAGCGTGCCGACTTCGCGGTAGATCAGCTGCGGCACATAGACGTTGCGCGCGCCGCCGATGACGGCCTGGGTAACAAAGGAGCTGCTGGTGCTGGCAAAGACGAGGATCCAGCCTGCCAGCAACCCCGGCAGCATCAGCGGCAGAAGCACGGTCACAAAGATGCGCCAGGGACCGGCGCCGGAAACCTGGGCCGCTTCCGTCAGCTGCACCGGCGTGCGCGACAGGATCGCGATCAGCGGCAGGATGATCAGCGGCAGGTCGATCTGGCACATGGCCATGACCAGGCCGAGTTCGGTAAACAGCAGGCTCGTCGGCATGCCCGCGAGGCCGAGCCCGACCAGCGCCTCGCTGATCGGGCCCTGGCGCCCGAGGATGACGATCCAGGCGAAGGTGCGGACCACATTGCTGGTCAGCATCGGAATGAGGGTCAGGAAGATCAGGGCCTGGCGCAGGTTTCGGCCGCCGTGCCAGTAGAGCAGCGCGATCGGCACGCCGAGCAAGGTCGTGCCGACAACGGTTTCCAGCCCGAGCCGCGCCGTATTGACGAGGACGCGGAAATTGAACGCGTCGCCGAAGAAGCGGGCATAATGTTCGAGGGTCGCTCCATCAGGGCTGACGAAGCTGTAACCGACGAGGACGGCGAGCGGCGTTGCGAAGAACGCCACCGAAAGCAACAGCATCGGTACGACATAGGGAAAGCCGCTCGCCTTCATCACATCACCTCAACCGGCAACCAGCGCGTCGAACTGGCGAATCCAGTCGTCGCGGTTCTTGTTGATCGCGACCCAGTCGGGATAGACCATCGTCTTGATCTGATCGCGGGTGACATAGGCTTCGATACCGGGTGTCAGCGCGACATCCTTGTTGGTCGGGAACATCTCGGTCGGCGGCGCCTTCAGCAGATCCTGGGCCGCCTTCGAAATCGCGGCATCCATATAGGCATAGGCCGCATCGGCATTGGCCGTGCCCTTGGTCAGGTGAATGTTGACGGGAGCTGCCGGCGAGCCGGTTTCCGGATGGACGAATTCGGCATTGAGGCCGAGGCTCTTCAGATGGGCGACATTGCCGGTGCTGCACATGAAGACGGCGATTTCGCCCTGCTGGAACAGCGTCATCTGATGGTTGGTGCTGTCGACCACGCCTTTCAGATGCTCCGGATGATCCTTGAACAGCTTGAAGACCGCGTCCATGTCGTTGGGGCCGGAGCCGAAGATCTTGGCAATCTCGGTATAGGCCATGACGGCGGTGTTCGAGGCAAAGCCGGTCCAGGAAACCTTGCCGCTATAGGCCGGGTTCTCGAAGAGATCGCGATAGCCCTTCGGCTTCGGAACGAGATCGGGATTGTAGGCGATGCCGTTGACCTCGATGGTCACGGTCGGGCCGTATTCGCCCTGGAACGACGGATCGAGCATGCCCCAGTTCTTCAGCTTGGCCGGATCGATCTTCTGGATTAGGTCGTTGTCGATGGCGACTGCCATCTGGCCGGGCGACATCAGCAGCGTGTCGTAGGGCGGATTGCCGGGGCTTGCCATCACCTTGGCGAGCTGGTCCTGCGCCATCGCCGGCGCAATCGTCAGGTCGAAACCTGCGTCCTTGACCATCGGCGTGAGGACGGTGCGATAGGCATCCTCCCAGCTTCCGGGGAAGGTAGCGGCGACGGCCGAGCCGCCTGCGGCGCGCGCGGCAAGCGGAAGCATGGCGGATGCGGCCGCACCGGCAGCCAGGAAACTGAATCCCCGACGGGTAATCTGAAAGTCTTTCATCGTGTTCACCTCTGTTGATCTGTTTCTTTACGGGCAGTTTTCCGGTTCAGCCGGAAAGACGTGACACCTAGAGGTGTCGATCTCGGCAAATAGCTGCGTTCCCGGTGCGGGAATGCATGTCGATGGCCCCCTCACCTCGGAGGCGCGCAGACCCGTGCCGTCCTCGAGAACGAGGTCGTGGACCAGCGACGGGCCAAGCGGCACGGAGATGGTCATGCGGGCCGGCAGCGCATTTTCGCTGGGCCGCGTCGTGAGCCGCACCTCCTCGGGCCGGAAGGTGATCGTGACAGGCGAGCCGATGGTAAAATTCAGGCGGCGCGGCAGAAGCAGCGTCCTGTCGCCGGTAAGGCCGATCAGCGTGCTCTCGGCATCGAGCCGCAGGACGGTGCCGGAAAGCAGATTGGCCTGCCCGATGAAGGTGTTGACGAAGAGGCTCCTGGGATGATCGTAAACGGTCATTGGCGTGTCGATCTGCTCGACATTGCCCCTGTTCATCAGCACCAGCCGGTTCGCCAGGCTTTGCGCCTCTTCCTGGTCATGCGTGACGATCAGCGTGGTGATGCCGAGCGTCTTTTGTAGATGCAGCAGCTCCACCTGCAGATCGAAACGCAGCGCCCGGTCGAGCGCGCCGAAAGGTTCGTCGAGCAGCAGCAGCGACGGACGCGCGGCAATGGCGCGCGCAACCGCCACGCGCTGCTGCTGTCCGCCTGATAGTTCCCGCGGCAGGCGGTTCCCATAGCCGTCGAGCCGCACCAGGGACAGCATCTCCGCGACGCGGGCCTTCCTCTCGGCCCTTCCGACCTGCTGGCAGGCGAGTGGATAGGCGATGTTCTCGGCAACGGTCAGGTGCGGAAACAGCGCATAGTTCTGGAAGACCATGCCGATGCCGCGCGACCGGGCGGAGACATTGGCGAGATCCGTGTCCCCAAGCACGATCCTGCCGGTCTTCGGCTGGATCAGCCCGGCGATGGCGCGCAGCACGGTCGACTTGCCGCAGCCGCTCGGCCCGAGCAGGGCAACGATCTCGCCGGCCTCGATATCGAAGGCCACGTCGCTGATGGCATTCTGGCCACCATAGCTGTGGGTGAGGCCCTGAACGCTGAGCCGCTTGCGTTCGATCGTTTTCGGGATGTCTGGCATCTGGCTTCCCCGGGCTGGGTTTGCGGGAACGGACGTTTCCATGCTCTCCGCCATGAGGCGCAGATGCGGTTCGGAAAGGATTGTGGCGTCGATCTTGTTCATGAGAACCAGATTGCAAGCCGCGTGCCATTCTTTGGAATCGATAATCAGAAAAATTACAAACGACTGAAATCAATAATGTATTTTTG
>Ga0307515_10007809_pt1 | contig 21046 bp, 14 predicted proteins | sample 17_EM_MG_FD_194513 | JGI IMG/M metagenome (GOLD analysis project Ga0307515, IMG submission 194513) | Populus trichocarpa ectomycorrhiza microbial communities from riparian zone in the Pacific Northwest, United States - 17_EM | ecosystem: Host-associated > Plants > Roots > Unclassified | place...
CGGAATACTCAGAATCTCCTCAGCTAGGCTCTGCATAAAGCTCTGCACAAAGCTCCGCGGGAGGCTCTGCGCGAAGCTCTGCACGAAACTCTGCGGAGGCTCTGCACGAAGCTCTGCACGAAGCTCTGCACGAAGCTCTGCGTACGGAGGCTCCGCACGAAGCTCTACACGAAGCTCTGCACAAAGCTTTTATATAGAGTCTCCGTAGTAGAGCCGTCGTACGCAGAACCGTTGTACGCAGAACTGTCGTACGCAAAGCTATCGAATGTTGAGGTCACTGTTAGGTACCACCTTATAACTAACACTCTGTTTCTTGCCATTATATGTCTTATTACCTATTTCTATTACCTATTACTAACTAAGTAGCGACGTCCACAGTGGCAAGCGTTGTCAGCGTCATCGTCAGTCTTTTGGTCCCTACCCTATATATATAGAGAGCTTCTAGAGCCTGCTTTAATCGACAGAGTTCTTCGTCCGTCCGATAAAAGCCGTTATGCAGAGCCTCCCGCAGAGTTTCGTGCAGAGCTTTGTACAGAGCCTCCGCAGAGCTTCGCGCAGAGCCTCCGTACGCGGAGCCTCCGTACGCAGAGCTTCGTGCAGAGCTTCGTGTAGTGCCTCCGCAGAGCTTCGCGCAGAGCCTCCGTGAAGTATTAATAGAGTTAAGAGTTTCTAATTCCACTTCTGAAGCTATATTTTATACAATAATAAAGAAAAAGGCAACAGAAATTTTATTTAGGGTATACTAAGACTTATTATAATAAGATATAAGTAAAATTTTAGATATTTGTGTAAATGCCAAGCCTTCGTACGAGTATCGGCGATACGTATCGGGGGTATCGAGTATCGCAAGACTGTGCGAGAATGGAGTCGTGTTGCACGGACCACTATCCCTTAACACTTGGGCACCCGTGTTATCAATAAGAGCCTACCAATCAGACCAATAGAATTCAATGCCTATGCTCAGGAATACAAAGCTTTTAATTTCATAGCAAATTAATATATAGGCTTATTCTTTGGAGTTGAGTCGCTCGATATAAGGTCTCCAGCAGTCGTCCTTCCTGCAGAACGGTATTTTGCAGATACTGCGGCCAAAATAAGTCTCTGCGGGACGCTTACGCCTAGATATACGCGTTCTGGTTCTGGTGTTCGTGCACGGGCGGATAGTGTCTTCATTGCAAAACACTGTGGGTTTGAGGCTCAAGATCCTTATTTGTCAATTGGAAATCCGTGCGCAGGTCAAGAATGAGAAGTCTATCTATTGAAGGTGGCTCTAAGGCCTCCATATATACACGAGGGTGACCGGGTCAAGGGGTCGGCGACCGAGTCAAGGTGGCAGAATCCGATTCAGGTCGATATTATTCGTCCTAACTTGGTTAATGTTACGTTGACGGAATATTTCAGGGCGAAGCTGCTGAGTAATGGATGGAGGGCGAAATTAGGGATGACTACTGAACTTCACTAATGTATTAGGGAATAGAGAAAATATCCACAAGGACTTTGACTGACGTTTAAATTACACGGCAGGCGTGCGCGGATATCCTTTATTCCCTCAAGAAGTCAAAAAAGACAAAGCAAGTTATAATTACAAAGATTGAGGACGCTATCACACTAGGAAATGAGAGTATGGCTATAACGACCCACGATAATTCGGCAAACAACTGCCATCGGAACCTCACCAGCTTGAAGTAGAGGCTTTCTCTCGGCCTGTCTCTCTCTGGGGTGGCAAATATAGTTTTCCACGCCCAGTGCTTCCAGAAATGGAAATATGTGGCCGTAATGACGAATTTCCACCGCTCATGTCGTATATCATGATCTTCTGGCTTCTCATTCAAGTTCGGCCTTTCCATACAATATAACCTCTCTTGCCAGAAATCGTGGAGCACGCCATTCTCATCGTATGGCTGCTTTCGGATGAAGGTTACCCAGCGTTGGACTGTTTTCTTTGCAAGGTCTTCAGAGACTGCAAACCATTCTTTATGCCGTTCTTTACAAGTCGGACAAAGATGACGGCGGTTGTAGTTGGCAAGCTCCTTATGCACCAGCTGCTCTGCGCGTTGGCAGTTGCGAAGCGGCAACAGGTCCATTCCCTCGCCTTCTTGATACACAGTCTCCAACGTGATACGGCACCGCCTTTCGATGTTTTCCCGACGCCTTGACACTTCCAAGTCTGTCTTGCCGATCTTCAATATATTGGGACGAGCAGGATCTCGGAAGATGTACACGTATCCTCTTTGCTTGTCTTTCTTCGGTAAATCTTCTTTGATCTTCATCCTCAACGCGCCATCGATCGAATGTGCGTCTTGAATTTTTGATGTAGTATAAATGGACCGACGGTTGGCACTGGATGGTGTCTCAATATTGCTGGCCGGCGGTGTGATCTCTCCAATCGAGTCGATAGACATTGCTTCGGCATCATCGGCATCATCATCAGACTCTACGTTTGCTTGTACAGACGGTGTGCCTTCTTCATTGCCGGTATTTTCTGGACCGAATGATCCAGGCATCAGCTCAGGTATCAAGTCTATGCTTAAGCTCTGTACTAGGGGGGTTCTAGGTGTTTGTCTATTCAAGTTGGTGCTAGAAGAAGGCAGAACTTGATCAGATAGTGCGATTCTAGATGGCGCCTGCGGCCTTTCTGCGATGCCAGATTGGCTTGTCGGCATTTCAGGTGCACTAGCAGTTCTTTGGGTCTCATTCCTCACGTTTCGGCGTCTAATTCTGGCAGCGGTAGGACTTTCTTGAAGCGAAGAGGCATCAGGCCATTGACTCTCTCGGGTACGTCTTCTTGACTGCGAGCTTGATGAGGCTCTGCTAGCGCTTTGTCTTCCACCAACTGTGTGGTGCGCAGAAACATCGTCATGAATGTTGTTTGTCGCTGAGGGAGATATTCGGGAACCTGGGGTTGACAACGTAATATGATTTAAAGCCTCGCTTCCCAATGGTGATCTCGGAGTGGATGGAGCGGATACCTCGACTGATACTGGGTTATTCAAGCTACTGCTATCCATCGGCGTTTCGTTTCCGGGCATGCTAAGACGCATGGCATCTTGGTCCCACAACCAATTCTGAATGATTCCCTGGATAATGTCCATGTTTTGATGCTCCGCACAGAGGAGACGGCTGAAAAACTGGCCATCCAGCCTCTGAATATCGTAGTCGCTCTCCGTTACGAGACTTAGGAGGGGTGGGGTACTTTCGAGCTGCTCTCGTGAGATTTCCACAAGGCAGCGGTTTGTACCTAGATAGGAGAAAATGCAATGAACAGGCTCCTCTGTCCGATAAAGGTCGTCGATGACTTGATCGAAAGTAGTCATCTTGAACGGCCGCCCTTCTCGGGAGAAGTGTACTCAGAGATTGAGAAGTGTTAGCCCAATAATTATGGGAAATGTTGCTGACACAACTGAAAGAGGGCTTTGAGGTCAAGTACAGGTGCATGCCCTTTGGATGATGCCCTCACAGTAATGCTGCGACCGGAAAGGCGGGCTGTGCAGTGCGGTGCAGTGCGGTGCTATGCAGTGCTGTGCCTCAACGACCAATCACAGCCCCAATGACATATCGCGCAGCTCTAGCAGCCCTTTACCACTCAGCATATGATGTCGTAAACAGTACAACAACTTGATGAAATTTAGCGCTATAGAAACACCCTTAAGAGATAAATTATTGCTCAGTGATATGTATATGACCAAATTAAAGAGGTTAGTAACGGGGGTTGGCAGGCCCCTTGGCCCAACCACCTGAATTTCAACACGCTTGGGCCGGAGGCATCAGCCTTTTAGAATGCGTAAATAGGCGCTCTATCGTCGTCAATAATTCACAGATTTCATGCGCACTCGTTATGCTTACTTAAAAGGCGTCGATATCATTGGTATTTCCCCAAATCATTTGAACGTGCAGGGGTAATTCTCAGGAACCGGGGGCTGTGGTGAGTTCCTACGAAGATGGGATTGCAGCCTGGCTTGCAGTATTTGCATGAAACGTCCGGCGTTTGAGTATCATGCAGGCACTGGAACTCATAGTCTCCATAATCTCGACACTTGAACTTAGCATGCCTTAGCTATCTTTTGTGGACAAAATGCTCGTAGTTTTGTGGCCTTCTATCACTCGGTTTTTTTGCGCGAATTTTGAAATCTGGCCTCGAAGTGATTCGCGCTCCAGGGAGTATGAACTATCTCTTCGTTGAGTATATGTTTCGGATGGGGCGTCAAAGCACTCATAGGTTCCTACAATTTGATAAGTATAGGCCAAATACCGAGTCTTCCACCTCAGATTACTTTTGTAATATTTGCCATTATTTTATTTCAGCCCTTGTGGATGTGGATGTGGTCAAATCCAATGCGGTGTCGTCCAGATTATGTCCTCCAATTGATTTCCATTACAATCGTCAACATCCAAGGAGTCATAAGAATACCCTCAAAGCCTTGGGCACTCCAAAGTCCAGTACGCCTTGCTCCGACCCATGCAATCAGAAATTCGAGAATCATCATAGCACTGCCGCAATGCCCAAGATCCCACCTACGAACCCTAGCCAAACCTCCATTCTCCACTTCCACCTCCAGCTCATTGCTGCTGAGGCCTGAGTTTTACCTGAGCTGGAAGCAGTCGCACTTGGTGTGGAGCTGGCTCCAAGACCACTGATAATAGAGCTGCCTGGTGATGTGCCCGCGCTTAGGAGCGTGGATGAACTGGTTCCGATCACGACGATACTCTGCCCTTCTGAATTCGTTGTTAAGGCAACAAGGGTCGTTGCAGAACCAGTCCCAATAATCGTTGAGAAACCGACAGTAAGCGTGATGGCCTGGCTACTAACGGTAACAGCAAGAGGCCCTTGAACTGGTGGTGCAGAAGATTCTCCCGGAGAGACGATCCCAATAGTGGGCTGAGATTGCAGTACGGAGAACGATGCACCGGCAACGAGGGAGCCTATGATATCGCCAATCCCCAATGTTGTGGGCGAGCTATTTTCGCCGAGTGCTGTGTGCTGAACTTGAGAAACGGTGATTTCAGTATGCGCGAATTCGGGAATCTTAGTTGATGCTCCAGGAGTATTTTGTGGTTCAGGAGTGACAGAGTACTCGATATGTTCGGTAAAGACTATGTTTGACTCAGAGACGACCCCGACTATTTCCGTAGGGCTTGAGGGTTGGTATGGAGGTGTGACCGTTATTGCAGAACGCACAGTTGGGGATACGACGGGCGACGTTGTGGGGAAAGCTGACGTGACCGAGTCCTCAACATGAGCAGTATGTGGAGTTGCTTCAAAGCCTCCTGATGAAATTTCAATGCTGCTCTCAACATGCTCTGTTGACGCAGCCTCCTCGCTAGTACTTGTGTCGCTAAATGGCGGGACGCTGATCTCGGTATGGGCGTATGGAAACGAAGTCACGATTTCGGTGGTGGCTGTTGTAGCATTTACGATGGGGGCATCTGTTATTTCGCGATTAGCTCTCAGCCTCTTCCTCATGCACATCATCGAACTTACACGGTTGGGGAAACGCGCAAGCGACAGATGCGACTAAAGTGATTGTGAGGGCCTTAAAGCGAAGCATGAAGGACAATAATGGCGATTAACTGAGAAACGAATCGAAGCGATTGTGATGAAGCTTAAAGAGGAGCGCGGGGAGCGAAGAGGAGAAATACTAAGCACGGCAGCTGATATGGAAACATAGTGCTCAAGAACGAGCCTGGTTTGTAAACCATGTTGCGCTCAGCCTCCTTGTTCCCCGGTTTCGACAGGGCTTTGGAGTTGTGGTTAGCTGATCGTCGGTTCTGGTCATGTTCACTGGTTGCGACGTCGTATTCGAGAGATATATCGGGATTTCCCTACACGAAATGTCACATCTTGTTAGATATTAATACAACCGAATGTAATTCTTTGAAAGGTAGAGCGCCTTAGAGGATCAATCTTTGAAGCGTAAATATGTTTGGGCTGCGTGTAAAAACGTGGTGATCGTTCCTTTTAGCCGTTGGAGGCATGTGAGGTGCAGGAAAGTGGGGGCGATCAGCCTCAGACGTTGGGTGGAAGAACCAGAGACGGGAGGACCGTGCGCTGTCGAGAAAGCTCAAGTTTATGCCGTTTATTCAAGATTTTATTTTATTTTATTTCAGCGGCTTTCCAAAGGAGCAATAGCTCATTTAGTTTTTTTTTTTTTTTGTTCCTGACATTACTATTATTAGCAAACTACTCACTCATACCATTTATTGGTTTTTTTGCTTCTCTGAAGAGAACTGGCCGGCCAGTGATGATAGCTCGGAGCAGCAGTTCGCTACTTTCTTTCTATGCTTAACGATACGATGGCTTCGATTGAACAAATTAATTTTCTTCCTCCTGAAGCCAAGAAAGAGCAAAAATTTTTTTTTGGCTAGGGGAGCATGTCACCAACGAATTTAGCATCTACGTGGTGGATGGCCATAAACAGACAACCTGACGATCTGGATGGATGCGTCTTCCCGTGCGTGGACTGGGGCAATGTTCTCAATTGGACTAGGAGCCACAATATTAATACACGGTATTACATACCACTGATTGGTGCACTACACAAGAGCGGAGCACGCAACAATTTCTTCTCTTGGAGAGTATTCAGTATACCAACCATTTCACGGAGATCCAGGGTTGCGCGGAGATATGTTTGCTAATGTGATGATGCTAGTGATGCTGAGGCCAGTCATCTCAGAACTTTCCAAGGTTCACAAGAGCCATGATATGCCTTGGATGTTAGACACGGAATTGCCATGGTAAGATCATTTCACTCTCTGCTATTGCGCATGTGCCCAATTTAAGAGCCACGAAGGGCTTGCGGAGCGGAGAGGCCCGAGGGTGCACGGTTGTGAGTGGCTCCTCGAGCCGTTTTCTTGGCGAGCGAAGGAACCGCAGCGGTTTGCTAAGTAGGGTGGCGTGGGTAGTAGGTAAATCTCGAATTTTAAATTCGTCTATATATATGCTAAGGCATATCGTTACCGTCGTGGGCTGTGCCTCTGTTAAATGCACATTGCATTCGCGTTTCGTCGTGGAGGCTGATCAAGCGCGACCTTCCCTACTGGGCACCTCACAAACCCCTTGCATTGTTACTCAAGCCCCCTCTAGATGACTTTCCGCAAATCCCATCTCGAGACGCGCTTTTACCCTGGGTGTCCGGTATGACAACACGCCGCTACGGTTAGTGAGGCACCGATCATAATTGCGATCGAGAGCTGTCTTACCACGCTACTGCTGACAGCAGCTGAAGCCTAACGCAGCGCTTTGGGGAGATTCCCTCGCTGAGAGGCTCTACCGCACCATGCAACAGGGAGGCCTTGCCCAAATATCTATACTATGCGCCTTCAGCCATGTTGGATTGCAATCCAGCTGCCTTCTGTGGTTCGACGACACCACCCCAGCATCTCCGCCCCCTGACAAAACCGACCAATGCGAAGCCTGAAACAATTGGCTCTGCTCCATCGATGTCTGTATTTGGACCATGCAACCCGCAAATGACCCGGCAGATGCACCTGCGAGTGATTTGTACATCCAACACCTCCCTTCCCTCAGGATCACTCCTCCAATTTTCTCTCCATGATTTTCACAATGCGATGATATCTCAGCATTCATGCCAATGCTCCGTCGTTTTCGCCGTGTAGTCATTCCTGATTGCGCAGGATGGGGCTTGGGATTTTCTTCGTCGTGCTTCTCATATCCGTTCTGCCCTTCGCTATTTCCGCAGAGAACGAAACAACAACAGGGGAGCCGATTAGTGTTCCTGCTAGTCAGTATTGGTGAGCGAACCTATCCGAGCAACTAGATCGAGGCGTGGCTAACTTTCAAATCAAGGGATGGAGATGATGGCCCATGGTCTTCTTTTCGAATCGAGCTTGGCACACCGGCGCAACAAATCCGAGTTTTACCTGCCCTAGACCAATCTTCAACATTGGTTGTCCTACCGGAAGCTTGTGGCGCATCAGACGGGAGCAATTGCTATAGCGACCGGGGCTTCTGGTATGAGAGGAACGCATCCAGCACTTGGTCGCAAAACGGTTTTTACAACCTTTCGCTCTACCTGGAAAACCGTCTTGGATATAGCGGAGCTGCCTTGTATGGCAATGATACTATTCAGCTGGGATGGAAAGGGGATGGTCTTCCCTCGGTTACCAATCAAGTCATCGGTGGCATTACTACCAAAGATTTCTACGTTGGAATGCTGGCATTGGACCCTCGCCCTATGAATTTTTCCAGCTTCAACGATCCGCAACCAAGTCTCATGCAAGGTCTGAGGTCTATGAGCACGCCAATCCCCAGTATTTCTTGGTCTTATACGGCAGGAGCGTACAATCTTGCACCTAAAATTTTCGGTAGTCTTACACTCGGAGGATATGACTCTACCCGATTTGAGCCAAATAACGTAACCTTCCCATTCGGAGCTGATATTTCCCTGGATTTTCAAGTGGCTATCCAAAGTATTACGACAAACATCACGGATAAGCCGCTGCTGAACGCCGGCATTATATCCTACATTGATACCATGATTGCTCACATTTGGCTGCCCCTGGATGCCTGTCAGCTATTCGAAGAGGCCTTTGGACTAGTTTGGGATAACACAACGGAGCTTTACTTGATAAACAGCACATTGCACAACTCATTACTAAAGGAAAATCCCGAGGTTATATTCAATGTTGGTCCGCAAGTGACAGGAGCATCTGTAGCAATCAAAATGCCATACTGGAACTTCTATCAAACAGCCACGTCTGCTTATATCGGGAACTCATCGTCACTATACTTCCCATTAAAAAGAGCAGCCGATGACTCGCAGTACGTGCTGGGACGCGCGTTCATGCAGAGTGCATATCTCTCCGCGAACTATGATCAGAATTACTTCAACTTGTCTCAGGCATTGTATCCGGCTTCCTCCGTCTCGGAGAACATTGTTCCGATTCTTCCAGAGCTCACCAGAACCAACTCTACGACACCGGCATCAACGTCTACCAAGAGCTCTTTTGGTACCGGCGCGATGGTTGGCATTGCTGTCGGAGCTGCCGCAGTCATCATAATCGTCTGCGCAGCGTTCTTCCTCGTGCACCGCCGCTACAAGAAGCGACGTTCCGATCCCACGTACAAGAGATCTGAGCTCGAAGGCGAGGATACGCAAATTCTTGGTGGCAGTGCTGGTCCAAAAACCGAACTTGATGGAGACAACGCTAGACATGAAATTGGAGGAGATTCTCATGGCAATGCTGAATTGCACACCGGTCATGAGCATGTCAAGATTGCCGAAATGGAAGGACAGGTTGCGCCTATTTTCGAGATGCCTGCAGGGGACGTTCAGCTTCCTGAGCTGGAAGGCCCGGAGGTTCAGAAGGCTGAGTTGGAGGGATCGACTCCGAACCAGCCTAACATCGATACGGTCGTTACGCCGCCAACTCCGGAACCTGAAGCGCGGCAAGCGCGGCGCACATGGCGAATTTCCAGGAAGGATAGATGAAAATGGCCGCGTTATCTAGATGTACAGAAATCATCAGCCGAAATACTTTGCATATTGCCGCTATCCCATGCGCCGTTGAGTACACTAAAAGAGGCCCGTGCGCGAACACCGAAATATCAACACGTCCTCCAAGAACACAATTCGGCTGTGCTCTATGCAATATACCCCTCTGTAAAGAAGTACCTTGCTGGCAGGAACACCTTAACCTAATTACGACACGATAGAGTCAATTTTATATAAGTTTGAGCTTTATTATAATGATTTAGAGCCTTAATTCGTTGATCAAATCCTCAGCTTCATTTCGCCAAGACTCGATTCAATCTAGAGACTCTGGCCGGTTCGCTTGCGTGTACGCCTTTCTCAACGGCGCATGGGATAATACAATGGATATTTAAAAAAAAGTTTTTCTTTTTTCTTTAGCTCTGCTATGACTTCCGAGATTGGCACTAAGCCTACAAGACACTAGTATATCTTCCCATGCATAGCACCTACATTACACTAATAACATTTTTAGAGGTAACACGCGTCAAGTTTTCGTCCCATTATTATATTTCCATTCCGCTTTTAAACTGTCCTTTTCGCGTGTAAACCACCAAACCTTAAAAGCGTATCAGTCGAACCCACGCCTCTGCCACTTCCTTACCTTCTACTCTCCGGTAATTCCGCAGGTCCAACTCCTTGCGCGCCTACCCCAGTCCCTTCCGATGCCGGCATCTCGGTTATGTTCGCCTTAGTTGGCATCTCTATAGTACGATACCGCGTATTCGGATCCGGCTCGTGGGCAATTATCTCGGGCTGTAGGTTAGGCGCGGGAGCCTTTTTCCTTCGTCCTAGCCAATAACCAAGTCCTACTAATCCAGCTACGATGAGCACGGCTAGCGGCACACCCAATCCTATCCCGATCTTTGCGCCCGTGCTGAGGCCAATTGGGCTGGAACCTAGCTGTCCTGCTGCGCCAGTGGGGGTACCTTGCGCGGCTGTCTGTGTGCCTGAGGCATCGGTCGAGGCGGCGCTGGTAATCTTGATGGTGGCAGAAAGAGTCGCGGTTGAGACGGTGCTCTTGCCGGTTAAGGCAGCGGAGACAGAGGATTTAGCCGAGGCGGTGCTGCTGCCAGTCATAGTTGTTATCGAGAGGACAGACTGGCTGACAGACGCTGCGGATGCACTGGATGAGGCGGAGGTGGAGGCGGAGGCGGAGGTGGGGGCTACGGCGGAGGTGGGGGCTAAGGTGGAGGTGGAGGCTGAGGTGGAGGTGGAGGCTGAGGCGGAGGTGGAGACTGAGGTGGAGGCGGAGGCGGGGGCTGCGGAAGAAATGGCGGATGGGCTACCACTGCTAACAACAATTTGGCCAGAGTAGTTGACCTCGTTGCCCTGGGTGATCTGAAGAGCATAGTCGGAGCCGTCTGCCAAGCTCTTGTCCGGAATCCATGTGTATGTAGTGCCAGTTGCGGCTGCTACCAGAGGTTGTGTTAGTAGATTATTTAGCACGCTTTTGGGGAAGGGTTCGTACAGGTTAAAGTGGAAATGGTCTGAAGGTTTCCGGAGGGGCCCTTGCGCAGAGTAATGGTGACGGGCTATGCGATTGATTAGCCCCAACTCAGAACTGAGATCTGAAGGCAGCCTTACAGAAGTGGTATCAGAAGTTTTCCACTCAATTGTGTAGGACTTTCCTACTGTCACAGATGCAGGAACGCTGGTGAAGGAGAGAGTACTTGACTGAGCCAGAGCCACAGACGCAAGCGCCGACACGGCGAGAAGAGCAGACTGGAAGAAGCGCATCTTAACGGAGAATTGAGGGCGTGTATTACAAAAAGTACGTGTTTGAAGGGGATGAGCCTGTGGAGGCCGGGGATGCTGTTGGTCCAGAGGTGGAAGCGCGAGTGCTTGCAGCTCCTGCTCCACTTGTCGTGCCAAGTGTTGTGGGAGTTGTATTAGGTGTTGGGGTAGCGGTACGTGTGAAACTCGATTTTGGTGTTGTTAAAGTAGTTGTATCCAGGAAGGTAGTGAAACTACTGTTGACGAAGGAAATGTCTTGGCGGAGTTCCAGCCTGTCTCTACCTAAGTCCATGCCTTTCTATTCTTTTTGAGGGCCTCGGTGTTGGAGGCGTGGGAGGATGTATAGAGAGGACTTCCTACCGCTAGAGTATAATGCTAATGTAAGTGACTATTTTACTGTAGACTCGTAGACGTTTAGACGAAGAATAATGGCATATTTACCGTTACAAAGGTCTTCAAGAAACTGATATGCTTCTTTGAACTGTGTGACATCGCATTCTCGCTCAATGCATGCCGTGAGCTCCGGGATATAGCCTGTGCTTGAGCACGCGCAACTATAATCTATCGCTTTGCATGTGGTATTGCTGAGTTAGTGTGCTTGAGTAGATTTTGCGGTGATTTCCCTCGATTTTGAAGTCTTCTGATCGGTTTTTGCTTAGTGGTTATGAGGATTACAAAGAAATTTATGCAGAGATACCTTTCAGAAGTTATCTCTACTCAAAAGCCTCAGGGGGTGTTTGGTTGCAAAACTTCAGATCAGATCTGCACTGAAAGTCTGGCAGAAAAGGACGCGTCCCTTAGTTTGGTATGCGTTTGTGGCTTTGTAAAAGCACGGGCGTGTGCAATCTAGAGGCTTCATATTGAAATAGAATCTGAACCTGGAGCCTCGACCTCCATATTGAAATGACGCCAAGAGCTCCTTTTCAGAAGCTGCACGGAGACAGCGGTAAAAAGTTCCTGGCCCCCCTACGCCACAAATATGCCACCAATAAGCCACCAAACCGCTTTCTTGGCGTTCCGGATTAGGAAAGGCTAGTATTTTGGCTCCCTATGACAAGAGTGTCCATATATGACATTATAATAGCCACCTAATATAGTGGTAATATATAGGATATATAGGATATATCGCTTGCACGATAGTCCTATATTTTGTGGCCCGTGCACGACGTCAAGAACATCAATCAGGGTTGCGGAGGATAGATTATCCTATCCGGTTGGGCGGATAATAATCCTATCCGAGGATAGCCCGGATATCGGATAATATCCGGATAATATCTAGATATTCGCAAAATTTTAACTACAAAACTAAACCTTTACCCCCTATTATATAACGCTATAAATATAGCTAATACTAGTAAAATTTACCCCGAAAACTTTAACAATAATAATTCCTTTAAAGTTGACACACTTTCTGCCCTTTTAAGCAACGTTAAGACTAAAGCTAATACTAGTTTAATTCTAACTACTTATACGACACAGATCTTAAGATAAGTCTCCTTAATTTATAAATATACTTATACGGTAATAAAGGAAGAAAAGGCTTATATAAAGAAATGCTACTTTTGTAAATACTGTCCTCCTTAAGACCTAAAAGAACACTATTTCTTAACCGTTAGATTATAAGGCTATCTTAAAAAATATAATATTAAATAGAATCTAGCAGAGAATTAGGAGTGTGCGACAGTAAAAGATTAGGGGGAAAGATCTCTTTTAGAACTATATTAAAAGCTTTTAGTAAGAGGAGAAGTTTAAGGTCTTAAGGGTGAGGTTCTAAAGCGTATAGTATATTAAAATACTATAAAGTAAGCACTTCTAGATCTAATTATTGTATAACGGCTTTCCTTCTTATATATAGAATGGCTAAAGTTTTATACTTTTGTAAAAGCATTAAATCGAGAAGCACCTTTAATTATCCCTATATACTATTTAACGATTATCTAAGGCCAGACGGCATACCAAATAAGGTTCTTAAAGTGGTTGCCCTAGTTATTGTAAAAGACCTAGCAGAAGCAGCCAGCTATTGCTTTGCCAACGGAACAATACCAGAAAGCCTTAAAGAATCTATAACTATGGTTTTACGTAAGGAGGGAAAGAAAGACTACTCTCTCCCAGGCAGCTATAGACCAATTACTCTTAAAAATACGCTAGCAAAAGTCCTAGAGAAGCACGAAGCCAATATTATATTAGAGGCAGTGGAAGAATATAGGCTACTCCCTTAGAACTAGATAGGAGCAAGGAGAAAGCGATCCACACTATTAGCAGTAGGACTGCTTAGCTCTTACGTACAGACAGCATAGCGAACGCGTCGCGGATGCGTAGTATTAATGCTAAGCCTAGACTTAGCAGGGGCATTTAACAATATTTCCCATAAAAGGCTTCTATATGTCTTAAAAAGAAAAGGCTTCCTAAAGTAGCTTATAGACTATATATAAAGCTTCTTAACAGCATATAAGACCTATATTAAGTTTATAAGTTATAAGAGCAATTAAATCTAGACACAAACAGGCATCTCCTAGGGGTCTCCCTTATCGCTAATTCTATTCCTCTTTTTTATATTAGAGCTCTTAGAGGAATTCCAGGGCCCCAATAGCGGCACACTAGGTTTTGGCTTTATAGACGACACAAACCTTATTACTTAGGGGGATTCTGCAGTAGAGAACTGTCAACAATTAGAGGCCGCTCACAACTACTACGCCGCATAGGCAAACCGACACAGCGCGGCGTTCGCCCCTAAAAAGTACCAGCTCATGCACTTCACAAGGCAACGGCGCCACGCTACTGTAGACCTTACGTCTACCATACATATCACCAGCTGCGAGACAGCTCCCTAGAAAACCAGTATGCAAGTCCTAAGGATTTAGGTGGACCCTAAGCTCCAGTAGAAAGAATAGGTTAAGAAGGCCGCAAGCAAGGGCTTAGCGGCCTTTAAAGCGATATTAAGGATTACTATATCTACATAGGGCCCCTTAATACGCCGCTCGCGCCTCCTATATACGGCCACTATCCAACTAGTAATACTATATAGAGCCCAAGTATAGGGAGTTTAGGACAACGGCGGAACGCCAGCTAAAAGCTTAATTAAACCGCTATAGAAGATCTAGAATAAGTGCCTCTATAGGGTTATAGGTATATACTAGCAAATACTAATAGCTATAATAGAGAAGGGAGCGGCCATTCCCCTAATCTAGCTCTATATTAAAACGACAGCCCTCTAAAGAGCTGCTAAAATAGCTCTTAATAGGGTAGAAAAAGAATTAGTAGAGGTACTTAACGGTATCTAGAATACACTAGTAAAGCGCTAGCAAAAAATAAGACGGCTATTAGCACTATTAGAAGCGCTTAGAGACCGCGTAAGGGACTATAAGAATAAGATATAGGGCTTCCTTATATACTAAAAGGATTATATAGAGCGGGAAGCTATAATAAACCTTTATAGGTATAGCCGGCGGAACGCCAGCAGAACGTAAACGGAGCGCCGCCGCCGCATAAAAGGTTACTAGCACTACTAGCGGGTAACCACCCTTATCGCAAAATAGGTAGACCTAGAATAGCGCCAACGGTAGTAAGTAAAAGCTAAAGACTACACAGAAACTATGTAGAGGACCCCTTAGGGAAGTTCTATAATCCTATTATACGAAGACCTAATAAAAGCAGAGGCTATAGCACTATTCCTTCTTTATATAGAGGTAATAGGGCTTAATATATAGCTTATATCTATTAGAGTACTAGCAATCCTCCTATAGTGCGGATATAGCTAGATTAGGCAGATAGTCCACTATATACTATTTTAGTGCCTATACTACTAAAGGGCGGACTTTATAGCAAAATGCAACTCTAAACGCCTTTAAGAAGTTTTAAGCAATAAAAGGAGCGCTTAAGTGGCTGCAAAATGGCTAGTATAGTTAGGTGCCTTAACCCAGTTCTAGGCTATAAAGGTAATAGATATAGAGGATATAAGTAGATATTAGCCTTTTTAAAGCTTAAAAGACTAGTAAAAGAATAAGGGTAAAAAGGATAAGGGAAGAAGGGGTAAAGTAAGATCGTCCACAAAGCGTAGTTAGTTAGCTTATTATATAGACTTTTAGATAAGTAGAAGGTAAGTAGCCGGCGCTCCAATATCGGAACGCTGTTATTTCTCTAGCGTGGCCCGTGAACGGGTTTTCTCTAAGTAGAGTTTTTCCTATAGAAGGTATTAGCCTATGTAGACCCACTAGGGGGACCAGGACAGGCGGTAAATTAAATTAATTATTAAATTAATTATTATTTAATAATTATAGCCTAAGTTCTTAAACACTTTATTAAGAGTTAAAATATTATATAAAAAGTACTTTAATTTATAAAAACAAATATTTACCTTACCGTAGATATCTAGACCTCCCTAAGTTATTCCCTTCTTTTTAGAATCTATGCTAGCTTTATTAATATCTAAAATAAATACCGGAACCCCTTAATTGCCCTTTATATAGTATCTAGCTAAAGTAATATAGATTAATAGAAGGCGCTTTGTCCGGTTTTTATTAAGTATAGTATTAAAATAAAGATTAGAGCTTTTATTAGTAATAATACCGGATTAAACAATATTCTCTATTATATAATTAGCTAATAGCTTAGCCTTAAGTATAAAATTAACTGGATTGTAATATATTAAAGAATTCGCTATTAGGGGCATGTTATTAATCTTATTATTTAGGCCTTTCTATTTAGTTTAAAAAAGGATAAGAAGCTTATAAACTTATATAATAAAGAGGATAAGGAACAGGATAAAGAAGAAGAGAAAGAAAAAGAAGAAGTTGTATAATAAGTACTACCGCTAGTTAAAAGAAAGAAAAAGAAGGATAAAAAAATTAGAGCTAGCATTAGATAAAAAGCGTAAAAAAAGTAAAAAAATTTAAAATATTATAGGGCTAATAGGAAAGCTTTATAACTATATCGTTTATATCCGCAGCTTAGCTAACTATATAACATAGTTTATTAAATATACTAGTAAAATAGTTCCTTTAGATAATTGTATAAAATAGAATAGCTAGTGTTTTATGCTATATATAGCTCTAAAGGATAAGGTAAAGGCTAGGCTTTAACTCTATATAAAGCACTATAAAGATAACTTAAAAGATAATTTCCTTTAGTCTTTTTATAAAGTAACTCTATATAAGAGGCCAGCTTAACCGGAACGTATAATTATCTAATTAATAGTATTACTAGTAAGTAGAAGGTAAGTCAAAGGTACGTTAAAGGTAAGTAGAAGGTAGAATAAGTTTTTACGTATTAAAGGACAAATGCTTTTAACCACTTCTATTTAGAGACTAATTGCTAGTTCTTCTCTAGAGGGGAACTAGCTTCCTATATATTCCTTTTAAGACACTAGTAAAACCTTTTACCCCTAACCTATTTAACTATGTTTTCTAGAATATAGATAGGATATAGATAAAACCTCCTACTATTTTATCGGATATGTACCTCCCGGGGGGTTCCGTTATAATTACCTCCCCTTTTAAGGTCTTAATTCTTTAAGACTTTGCCTCTACTAAGCTTTTATAAAGTTTTAGCTAAAACTACTAAGGAAGCCCTTAGTAAAAAGGTACTCTATAATACGGCTTATCGCCAGCTCCTTATTAGCGCAGAACTTTACTTTATCTTTTATTCCTCTGCTTTTCTCCTACCCTAGCTCCTTATAGTGCTTTTATAATAGGATTTTAATAATAGGAATAAAAATTTAGTAGGATTTACCTCTCTAATTTTGGGAATTTGTTATAAATAGATCTGGAGGTTGTCCGGTATAACGCGTTAACTAACTACTATCTCCATTTACCTAAAATAGGTTTTAATAATAACGTCTTTTATTTTAATTTCTTTCTATTTATAAGTCGTCGTCTCTTACTTATCCTTCTATTAACAACACCATTCGTCTCGTTCTTAAATAGGCTATTCTTATTATATTTCGCCTTTTAGCTTCTATATCTTTAGCTATACTTCTATTACTACCTTATTATCTTTTCTTAACGCGTTTATAAGTAATAGGATCCCCACCTTATCTCTTATAACGATACTGACTTCTTAGAATATTCTCTTATAATGGCTTATGGTCCTTCTACGCGTCCCTAAACTAGCGGCAGTGTTATTCCTCTCCTAGTGACGCCCTAGACAGCGTCTATTACTCCTACGGCAGTTTCCCTAAAATGCTATTGTTACTACATTTATACTCTTATATAGGATCCTTCCCACGTCTATAAAATGCCTCGCTCCAGCGAAAATAAATCTAAGTACTCCTATTGCCGCAGTAAGAGAAAAACCTATATCCTAGTATTTCCCATTCCGTCTTATTCTAGATTTCGCTAATTATACTAGATCCCCGCTATCTATATATATAAGACTTGCAGGCTCTAACGCGCTATCTAAGATTTCCGCTAATATTCTAATAGTAATAGGCGGGGATAGAAGGTGTCTTCCCTTACTCGCAGACTCTTTAATTTAATAAGGGTTTCCACTACTGTAGAGACGCAATGATTTTAGATATATAGTATCTAGGAGCGTATATGCAAACAGCTTACCCTTATTAATAATAATATTTATACTTTTACGCGGGCTACTCTAGCCAGGTAAGTTTCTTTAGTAACTCGCTTAGGAACTATACTAACTCCTTTAGCTAACGTCTCTCTAATCCCTACTTAGACGCCGATTTAGAACCTAGGAATACTAAGGATAATAATAAAGGTTAAGATAAACGTTCTCCTCGCTAGTCTCCCGCCTATGCTAGTCCTTCTAGTACCTGTTATTTTAAGAAAAATGTTAGTAGAAGTGCTAATAATTCTAGGGATAGAGGAGCTAATAATACCGTTAATAATAACGTTAAGATGGAAGAGGAGGCTCCTATTACTATTACTAGTATTTAAGTTATTACTTAGCTCTTTTCTTCTTATTATAAAATAGCTTTATATAGTGCTTCTCGGGTACCTCCAGGATGCCCTATTATTGGGAATTAACTTTATACTTTAGGGATGCCTTTATTCTAAGCTTCGGTGACAATTCTTATAAAGGTAGTATACTACTATAATCCCCATATATAATAAACGGGTAGTATTCCTATAGGTGCTTTATAATTTTTTAAATTTTTTAATTCTTTATAGGCTGTCCTTTTGCTCCTCTTTGTATTATTAACTCTATTATATATCTCCGGTGCCAGACTAGATACTCTCCTTTTATCCCTAAAGAGTCCTTTTAAATCCCTAAGGCCTTTTCTTATATTACTACTACTTATTCTTAAATAGCGTCTTCTTTAGACAGTATCCCTAGTGGTTCTTCTATAGGTTTTATAGGCTTCCCCTTATAGGGTTCTAGGATCCCTATTATAATAGCGAAATATTTCCGTTCTTAATACCTATACTTAACCTTATAGTTTTAATTTACGGGGTTTTCCCTATTGTCTTATCTATAGCATATCCGGAACCGTTACTAAATCTTTACCTTTAGTCCTTAGGAAGGTTTTAATTACTATATCGCATCCTAATTAAAGGTGCTCCTTAGGTTCCCAACTATTATACGCCTAAAAGTATCCTTTCTAGTAAACTAAAAATTCGCGCTTTTTCTAGCGCTATCTTTAGTTTAAAATATCTTCTACATTCTATTCTAGTTCCCTATTAATTTCGCTAAGTAGTAGCGGTTCCGTACTATTTCTTCTCTAGTATAGCTCTAGTAAGGAAACATAAAATATAGGATATATTAGGTATAATTTCGGCAATTCTAATTCGTAGGCTTAATTTCCTTTAGTTTTCCTAACTATCTTAAAGGGTCTAAGCTATTGGTAATCCAGCTTCTTCTTAATACGTTTTATTCGGATATTTTTTTATAGATAGTAAGACTTTGTCTCCTATCTTAAATTCTTTTAGTATATGTTTTTTATTATAGTACCTTTTTTGCACGGCCTAGGCGTTTAGTAAGTGCTTTTTAAGTTCTTCTTTGCGAATTCTTATTTATTTAATTCTCTCGGACGCTACTAGTGCCTCCCTTTTAGAAACAATATCCTTAACGTTTTAGGGGTTATTTACTTTTACCCCAAACAATGCTTTATAAGGGGTCATTTTTGTGCTACTATAGATGCTTATATTATATATATACTGCGCTAAAGCTAACTACAATGTCTAATTATCCTATTAATAATTAATATAGTAGCGGAGGTAGTGTTCTAATAACGCATTTAGACGCTCTATTAGCCCATCTATTTACGGGTAGAAGGTAGTGCTTATCCTTTATTATATTTTTTAATAAGAGACAGAATAAAGACTAAAATGCACTATTAAATACGGTACCTCTGTTAGATATAATTCCCCTTAGCGTGCTAAATAAGAGCTACCGTTTTAAAAACAGGTCTGCTAGTTCTGCTGCTATAATCGTTATTATAATAGTAAAGTATCCCAAAAACTTTATATACCTGTTAACGATTACTAAAATAGCGTTAGCAACCTCTTTAGTTCTTGTCTTGGTAGGGGGTAAGCCTATAATAAAATCTATTGTTAATTCTAATATAGGTCCCTACGGAATAGGAAGCACTAATAACTTACTATATAGGCAATACCTAAATATTTATACCCTTTAGCACGTATTATACCTTAATATATAGTCCTTAGCCTCTTTAGACATTCCGTCCTAAAAGTATTTCCTTTAAACGGCCTTAAGGGTTCTGTTAGCACTATAGTGACCTCTAAAAGGGTTGTTGTAGAAGACCTTTAGAATTTCGTCTTAAATTGCTTAGTCCTTTAGGATATATATAGCACCCTTAAAGCGCAACAGACCCTTTTAGTCTTACTACTATAGCTTCTTAGTAACTCCGGCTAAGTTGGTCTCCACTATATCTTTCCACCTCTCCCTAAAGGCGAAGGCGTCCCCTTATTAAGCTTAAAGAAGAAAATCTAGAAAGGTTTCGTATAGATCACTTACTTTTATTTCACCTACCGCTATTATAAACTTAAGGCATAGCATAAAACGTTTTAAACTATTAGTGCCAGCAGATTCTCCTACCGTTGTATAGTATACTACGCTGCGGATAGGTATCTCGCCTATCCCCCTTAAATCCGAAAACTTGCAGCTAATGCGCCGTTAAGTTAAAGGTGCCGCGATACCTCTAGCACATCCTGTAGAATTCTTACTAATTTTAGGGTACGCTAACTTTATAACATTTGCTTAGTTTATAACCTAGTTTATAACTATATCCTACGGCTCTATAATTATATTGCTTTATAGCTGTATTACTAGGACCTCTACCCTACCGCGAAATTCTATAGTTCTAGGGAAGGAGTTTTCTTTCTTCTTAAGTAAATTTTGCAATATAGGGATTATTTCCCCTATACTGTTCTAGATTCTCCCTATCTTATAATCCAGACGTCTTAATAACCTATTAGCAGAATTTGTATTTTCTAAGCGGTATATAATTTTAAAATCGTACTATAATAGTGCCTCTACCTATCTTACTTATTAACTACTTAACACCTTTATAGTTATAAAGTATTCTAGGTTGTTATAGTCTGTAAGGACTTTAATAGAATAATTACTTCCTATACAATAATGTCGCCAGTGCTTTATTGTTGCGATTATCGTAAGTAGCTCTTAGTTGTGCGTTATATAACGGAACCTTATAGCAAGTACTACAATAGGCTTATTAATAGGCTAGGTATGTAGGCGATGCAAATTAAAGTCAATAACGTAATAATAATTGGTGGAGTGGTTGCCTAATAGATTAACTCTAATTATATTCTAAGAATTACTATAAAGAAGAAACTATCTAGGTAGGGATTAAGGGTCCTTAAATATATAACCGTACTCCTATAAAA
>Ga0307515_10007810_pt1 | contig 21044 bp, 21 predicted proteins | sample 17_EM_MG_FD_194513 | JGI IMG/M metagenome (GOLD analysis project Ga0307515, IMG submission 194513) | Populus trichocarpa ectomycorrhiza microbial communities from riparian zone in the Pacific Northwest, United States - 17_EM | ecosystem: Host-associated > Plants > Roots > Unclassified | place...
ATTGGAACTCAAATAGTACTCTAGTACTATTGGAGTACTATACCTGGGTAATAGTACTATATATGGGTTATAGTACTATATATAAGTTATAGTAACAAATAGTACCAGGGGTAACTATTTGGTACTCTAGATGACTATTTGGTACTATATGTGACTATTATTAAAATATAGTACTATTTTTTTTTTTTGGTTCCCCTGATGAAGTGACAGAACTTTAACCAACTTAAACCCTGACCGCTTCCTCATCCCCTCATCCACCTTGCCAATCCCACTGCCAATGTCTCATGATTTATTCTCCTTGAACAATCTCGATGCTGGTAAGTCCTGATCTGTCCCCGAGGCGCTGCTGGTGACCTGCCTGATGCACTGCTCACTAGCCCTTGTGCTCCACAGAGGATATCACAGAATTCCATGAGTTCTTGGCCAGCAAGAAATCACGCAAGCGCAGACATCAAGAGGGCCCAGGGCCATACCTACCAGGTGAATGCACAGACAACAATGGCAGCTGCAGCGACAATGGCAACAGCAACAACGACACCTTGTGGATTGGAAAGATGATTCCACCACCTCCAGGGGAGTGGGGGCGCATAACAAGCACCGGGCATGTAGGATTTACTAAAGAGACTATACTCAGTACAGCAGGAATTACAGATGAGATGTGGAGCAATTATATAGTAAGTTGAATTAGTATTCCATTCATAACACTGCTGTTGATTCATTACAGGCTACTGCACACTGACTGATTGACCACCACTTCAATGTCACGAAGAATTGGACAGCTAACACAAGATGAATTGTGATGTGTGGAGGGTGATTGTATGTGAAGTGAGTACCTTTTACCTACTCATATATTGCTAACCAATTCCCAATGCAGATGCAAGCACTCCATCCATGGTTCTTGTACCATGAGGATGATTGGATACTTCAACACATGACAATCAGCCATCTCTCAACTATGACCAAAAAGTTCAAGAGGATGGTAGAAGACCCCAACGTTGAGATTCACCATGGGTACATGGCAAGGCAAGCACGAAAGGCCCCCGTGCTGTTCTGAGGACCCATACCATGGCAGATAAACAAGGTATGATAGTCCGTTTTCATCTTTTTATATATACGCTATCTCTTCTGCACCAGGTACCTCAACCTGTCCCACCACCGGCCAGTAAGCAGCAATCCACAATGTCATGCTCTGCTGAATCATCATTGGTAAGTCCAGTATTTAACCTCTTCCTGAATTTGATAACTTACATGTATCTCTTCAGGGATGGGGGACCAAAACAGCTCTGGAGGCTTTGGTCCATACTACCCTTCTCTTTTATTCCTGCTAACCAAAATACAGGAGTCCGAAGCTGACGAGGAGCCTCCAAATAAGAGGCAGAGGCAACACAACTGGCCTCCTCTCCCTTATAATTCAGATCCACCATTCATGGGGGCATCACTGCTCGTGCTTGGATGTGATCTCAAAACCGATTGTGACCTTGAAACTGCTGTGAGTTCACGACTGTAGTCTGTTATTCCTGACCTCAGCTCCACTCACAGCGCCCAGCCCGCCGCACCCCTCCTGAGGAAGACCCGCCACTCACGAAGAGCAAGGGAAAGGCAAGGGCACCTCCAATCTGATCCAATCGCAAGGATCCCCCCAGGCGGTCCCCCCACAAGCACTGTCATTCCAGGGTTTAATTGGCAGTTCTTTTCATCGTTAAGTAGTACATTTTTTGGTTCATTATACACCGCACTGATTACAAACACCCAACAGATCAATTGTCTTCTTGTCGATTTGCATTTGCCAGTACTATACTACCTCATGGCTCCCTTGTCTTGTTGGTCCTATACTAGCTTCTCCATTAATTGGACTGTCTACCATGCATTTCCCATTCATTAATGCCTTATATTCATTCCTTATTGATGCGTTTCACTTTCTGCACATTTTTGTCACATCACCAGCATGTATTATATTTGTTATATACATTTTGTTTTATTTTCAGTTGTGCATATCATGGGTGGAACAACCTGCTATTCAAGCCTGTTCACCAGCTCTTATGACTGGTAGCACTGGGTCACCAGACTGGTTACCAGCTCAGGGTCAGAGACCTGGGACTAATTCTGCTTGATGGGACCTGGTGGTGACTGGGTCTGTTGCCTGGTTCCAGTACCTCCCCACCCAGTGATCACCAGTCCTCTTGCCCAGTTCTTCACCAGTTCTCTGACCCAGTATTTGTAACCACAGAGAGTGTTGAATCTAAGCAGGAGTCACTCCAGGGGGAAGGAAGATGCTGGGGTTGTTTAGATAAGGGCCTTGCAGATAGTGCTGACGATGCTGGGCCATGGTGTTGGACAGGTACACAATACAGGTGATGAGACTCAGGTGTGACTCATTGCAGTAGTTGTTCCCTGAGATCTGAGAATCAACGACTGTGCTCATGATGCTACATGTTATGGAACTGGGTTTCATGACAGGACTTGGCGGATGTATCTTTCCGTACGCTTACACACACGCTATTTGAGTGTAGTGACGGAATGGATTTGGCATTAATATTCTATTTATTGTAACTTTGTTTTGGAAGGCAAGGTACTTTTGCGACTATGTTCACAAAAGTGCCTGCCCTTGAGATTCGTTTCTTTGTCTACCACTGTGGTGAACAAAGGATAGACGTCAGTCCCGCGTTGGTCCCTTGTTCATATTGGAATTCATATGTCATGTATTGAGTATGACTCAGACTTAGCGACTGAGTCATCGGATCGAGTCATGTACATACTCTTCGCTCAGGGTCGCTTGCCTATAAAAGGGGCAGCCCCTAGCGGAGTTCGAATATCATCCAATCTTCACTTATATCTACTTATCTTAAGCATACCTAAAGAGCCCATTAGCAAGCCCATCTAATAGAGATAGGGAGTGCTCAGGACAATAGGTTCTAAGAACTTAGATATTAATAAGACCAACGCTTACTCTCATATACTTCACATATTCTTACTATACCTATATAGTAGTACAAAGTATACTGTCATACGACTGAGGTGTCATAACCTAAAGTATATTCGTATTACCATAAAAGGAAATAGTCTTCCTTTGTCACCGACTTTGACAGGAGGTGTCAGCACCAACTTTGCATATATATATATTAATACTTATATAGTATTACTTACATATCTGTAGAACTGAAATAAGAGTTCTCAAGTCTAGATCCAGGCTATTAGACATTTACTTTGAACCCTTGCAGGGCACATCGTAACATTTGGGGGCCTCACTGGGAAATAGACTTGCACACACACACTGGACGTGTTATCTCATATTCCATCTGTACTACTATCATCAATCATGGCTTCTATACCTAATGACTCAGAAACCAGCGATCCGAACCTTACAGAAAACCCTTTCGACCTTCCACCAGAACCTACAACAAATTCAAATCCAACAACTTCTACACCAAGAAGTAACCAACCTAACTTGAATCCAATGGATTATGTCAATGTAGAAACAAATTCATCTTCTACTAAGGAAGCTAGAAGACCCTTTTCTTCATTGAAGGAAACCAAAAGATATAACGCGACAGTAGACAACATGGATACTGATGAACCGGTAACTATTCTATTTCTAAGGGTAGTTAAAGACATAGCCCCAAGACTCTTGCGGCTCTTAGGAAAGAAACCACTCCCCAGTATATCCGGTGCTTCAATTTCTTGGACTACATTTACAAGAAAGGTATATGAGAACTTAAAGAAGGATCAGGAAGATGAGGGACTTAATTTTAAAATCACCTCAAATTCCTTGGAGATTCGCCTTCCTTCCGAAAATCAAATATCCTTTGAACAACGTCTCCAACATTATCTATCACTTTCTAAAGAAGAACAACATAAATGGCCAGATTCGGAGGTCTTCTATCCATACACCATATCATCCATAAATACCATGGCAATCCAGGAGAATATGGATGAATTCAGAAGAATGGCCATTGAAGGAAATCGAAGATGGAGATCACCAGGAACACTACTGCCCAAAATATATCCAACGGCAACAAATTGGAAGGAAGCAACTCTCATAGACTTGATAAAGGACACTGTCCTGGTATTAGCATCACTACCGGCTTTAGCCTTTGATGTAGTTCAAGGAAAGGACTCCCATGATACTCAAATTACTCGATATTTCATTGACCAGGAAAATGAAAGAAAAATTATCAAACATATATCAAAGGCAAGAGAATTCATACAGGATCCATACTTTCTGCTCCCTATATACAGAGTCCGCCAACGATTACTCAAACAAGGAATGACAAGATCTGAGGCTCTGGCAGCAGCAGCATTATTCAGAGTAGAGATGGAAGTGGTTCTATTGGAAATATTTCACCATTCTATCCCCACTCTCTCCAAAAGTGTTTTCAGGACCAAAAGGAAGGAGATAAGGTACGGGACAGCCAAGAGGCGCAGGTACAGCCACCTGTCAAACCTGTCAAAAAACCCAGCCTCAATGGTTCAAATTCTCGTGTCCGATTTTTTTTTTTTGTATCTGTAGCTAGTTTCGTATGTCAAAAAATTAATTAATTAATACCCTATTCAAGCATGTGCTCTGGCCTCCCAAAGAGCCCCTGGTGGCAATGTACGGTGGCCATGGTACTTCCTGCAGGCCCAAGCGGCCTGTGGCCCGTCCAATCCAGCACAGTAGCCATCCATAAATCTGTGAGATCCGATCGAGTAACTCCGAATGGATTCCACTGGCACAGAGTAGAAATTTTCGCTGTTTTTCGCTTCTGTAGGTGCCCGATATATATCGTGCACCACTCCATGACACTTGTGGGTCGGAGTCTTTGAGAGATTAGCTCTCCGTGACTTTGTTGACTTCTTGTGGCGTCCCATAACTTTAGTTCAATTTTTTATGTGTGGGTTTTCGTCATTCACGGAGCAGATGTGAATACAAAGCAAGATTGTACAAAGCAAGATCACGTGACGATGTTTCAAGAGCTGTGCCCGGAAAAATGGAAAACTTCCCAGAGGGCTGTTCTCGCCTAAAAAAAACGCTTTGGGCCGGCACCCAAAAATTTCCATTATTGGGCTCAGATAGGCGCGCGCGCGCAATTTGAAGTGCAGGGAACTATTTATTTTAAAGGTCTACATACTTTTCAGCATTTTTTCTAACTACATGGCATGAGCTCGGGGAGGATTTGGCCCACCATCGAAGTTGGTGGCTGTGCCTGCGCCTCTTGGCTGTCCCGTACCTTATCTATGTTACACGTTCCATTGGATGCGTGGTTGGGGCCGCGTTCCGTCGCGCTTCACAGTTACTGCCCTATTTTTGCTGGGGCTCTGGCTGTTCGCGTTTCCGGTTGTATTTTGAGGCACGATGGGGGGGATTTGGTTAACATCTACTCGAGGTAGGGCGAATATCGCTATCTACGCATGTTCTCGTCCATTAACTCCGCGCTTAAATCAGCGTATACGTGTTTGAATCTTCCAGTGTCGTTGACGTAGTTGAGCGTGTGTCGGATGGCTGCCGGGTCCGATAGGATGTGCCGTATTGTGACTTACAACTTTACTCTGATATACGCACCATCGCCTACCTTGCTTGAACGACGACGTGCTCCGTAGGTCCCAGCAATACCGTCAAAGAGCAACGATGCCGACATAGGAGCACGTTCCTGTGGTTTCAACAGCGTGCCTGTCAATTCAAACACACTCTTGAATGGCCCGGTGGTTTTGACGCTTCTTACTAACGGTTATGGCGTCATGGACGTTGCAAGTCACGATAGGGGTAATAATCAGGAGACCTCCTTTGGATATATAATCACCAGGCGAAGGTAACACGATTACAAACTAATCGACGTACACCAACCATAGCGGTCTTCCACAGCTCACCTCGTCGGACTGAGGGAAGCCCGTGACCCTCGGAATTGACGGTCTCGACGGTTGTTCAGGTTATTACCACCAACAAGTCCCCCCCAATAACCAATACTATTTCCAGTGCACGTAGGCATATAGGCATATCGGTTCCATAAAAATCTCCTTGCCCTTGACCACATTCGACTTTCGACTTCCGACTTTTCGATGCCCAATGTCAAGCAAATTTTATATGTCACAACATGAATCGATGAGTATGTTAAAGGAGCCCCATTACAACACCACACAAAATGGTAGTATTGTCCTTGTGGGACCATGGCGCAGCGGTAACTCGGCGAAGCACATAACGAACCTCAGGATGGTCAAGCAAATATTGCGAGTTTTCAGCCGGTCCAGAACTTTTACCTATGATGAAGTGACCACTGAAGCTTTCTACAGTCGTGGTGGGCTCCCTTAGGCAAGAAGAAGCAGGTTATTCACGGGTTGTTTTGCTCTTTCCCCTTCCGGACGTTGCGAATCCTGGCCCGAATCTTCCTCAAACAGATGACGGTTCACCCAGAGATGAATAGGACCAAGCACACGATATTATGCGTACTTCTATGAGTGGCTGCCGTATCATGTATCCGAACCCGCTCAATGAGCTATAGGTAGATCGATTGAGTGTGCTTATATGGGATCTATAACGTTCCATTGCAACTTGCCTCGAGACAAGGTTATCTTCTAATGTCAAAACTACCTCAGGTAGTTGGCACAATGCCCCGGGTATTCTCGACGAGCCTGAGCAGAATCTCAATGTGGGTAGTATGGTTCGCGATTATACTCTACATTATCTTGAGAATATGAGAATGTAGAAACTCAAACCAAGTTCGAGTTCCAAGACCCAGAACGTCCCTGCACTAACATTCTGTTCCTTTTGTTTATGTGTTTATGTGTTTATGTGTAACACTGGTGTATCGAGTTCGCCAAAAGCTAGTAAGGATGAGAACTGTCATTCTGCGCTGCCCTATTCTGTAGTTCGGATGGGTGGCTGACCATATTAGTTAGTGAGGGTTGTAACAGAAGCGTGTATATTGGTGTCCGTCTCTATGGTTTCAGGGGGCAGCACGGCCTTACTTCTTACATTGACATGACACGATTCTATGTAATTCATCACTCTATGACTACTTTGGTAATTCATGGAGGAATTAACAATTCATACGAAGTGTTAAAGGTTGTTTCTTATTCTATCATGTACTGGTACATGTGTCGGCACGATGCTAGTCATTGTTGCCTGGTGGTTGATAAAGGCTGCCGTTTGTCGCCGTCCACTCCGTTGTCTTCGTTGTGGTTCCTGTTGCTCGCATACATCGCACGCATCTACTTTTAATACGAAGGGTCCAGAAAACAAGCAATTCTAATTCTAATGAAATAAGATAATTCGAATAATACCAACGACCAACTGGGGCTCCCAATACTCAATCCATTTGCGTGTCTCAGCAACCTCGAGCATCTCCTTATAGCTAATTCGTGTAATACCTAGCGAAACATCAGTTTTGCGTCGTCCGTTGTCTTTTGGGCCGTCTATCAGTGGTGGATAACTCATTGTCCGAAGGGCATGCCCTCTTGACACCCCTTGGCATAGTCGTATTTTTCCATGAAGAAACGGAAGGATCTCCATCTAACACCGCTTTGAGAGTGCGTGCCTCGACCGTAATTCGATCAGACTCAGGAAGAAAGTTAGGATCGCGGTGGAGAGACTCCACACTATTATTGAAGAGATGTTGTGAGGAGTGTGATGTTTTATCCTCAACTTTCGGGGTAGCGAGATCCTGTCTCACAAGTGATGGACAATTTGATCTCTCCGAGGACTGGATGGAATGACGTTCGGCAAGATATTTCAACTGTGAAGAACTTGCATTCGACACGGATGATACATCCATGTCACTCGGACCTTCTAGCTCGGGATGCGCATCCCCTATAGCGCCAGCAGCTCCATGACCTTGTGGGAAATCACCAGAATGATGACTAGGTTCGCCATGAGGAGACTGCGAGGTTATCTTTGTAGGAATAATATCTCCTGTGGGGAGGGATGTCACCCTTGGCGATGGAGCGGGAACGGTGGGATGGCTATCTGGCATCTCCTTTGAACCATAAGAGGTTCGCGATGAGCCTGGTGTCAGAAAGTCTGTTTGATAAGGCTCTGGGGGTGTCCGTGAACGGGTGTGGCCATCGTGGACGTCAAGTGCTGGCAACGGGGCCGAGCCTTCCTCGGAGAGCGCATAATCATCGGTCCAGGGAACATCGTCATCGGTTTCTTTTGTGAATGCCATATTATGGGTGAGCCTTAAATAGCCATCGAGGGACTATGCCATTAAGGGATAAATACGAAATCTCTGTTACAGAGAATAGAACACCAATTACTCACTTTGGCATCGTGTCCTGGATATATTTCTCTTGATGGGTAGGCCTGTTTAAAATTATTGAATTACTCTAATCGATTATATTGTGCCTCACCTTCCACTGTGTTGGAAAACGGTTCCAATCATGTATGGTCCATTCTGATTTAAACCACGGAACTGGGTAAAGAATTAGTAACAAGTACATTGGCACGAACAAGGCACTGACTGTCTTCATCGGATTTTGCAAGGATGTGTTCGGCTTTGCGCCATTTCTTCCACACATTGGAAACTTCCTTGATATCCTGGAGTAATCTGCCCAAAGAGTTCTCGTCTATGGCCTGCTCAAGCCAGTGATTTGTTACAAAGTTCCTATTTCTCGATACCTGGACTGGAAACAGGTACTGTGGACCATTATCCCATTCCGGTTCGAATCGATAGGAGATGTAGGCCCCGAAGGTTTCGTTGTCATCGGTTGTTTGGACCGGTCTCACAAGGAGTGATACCGGTTCCTTTAAATCTTTGTGTGACTGCCGAGAGTCACCACCCTCTTCCTCGTGAAATGCAGCCATTGGGCAGAGAAGATAACGTGTGCCCGCATCAGGATCCGGCTCGGAGCCTATGACTACGCATGGACGGAACTTCGTCCGTTCCCCTAGATGTTCCAGCATCTCCTTCTCATACAAAGTCCGCTCATCTTCCAGGTTGGCAGGATCTGCAAGCTGACATTGTACATCCGCCGCAAAGAAAATTGAATCCATATAGATGTATGCTCTAACGACACTCCCAATATCTATAGCGTGTTTCGGAACCTCATGGGCACCATGGGAGGCGATGGCTGTGGCAGTTTCGCCACTGAGAGGGACAACATTTGTGAGGTAGAAGGTGGTTGGCGGGTCCGTGTTGAATCCGGTACTCGAAGTAGTTGGGCTCATGAGGGCAGAGAATGATTTTCAGCACGTACTGATCGCCTGCACGCGGTCTTAAAGGGTAAAGATTTGAAGCGCCTCCATGCCATGATAGCGTTGATTATGGTAGCATTGCAACGACTAGAAAGGAAACTGGCGGCGACGTCGCTGATGAAATTTCCATTGCCTTGTTGTTGGAACCACTTCCAAACGTGGTGAACAAAGAGCGCCTACCTTGGACGTTACTTTCCCCATCTCTTCGTTAACAGGCTTCCCCTTCACGATGGAGCACATACTTCGTCAGAGTGACCTTCCAGCAGACCCTCGATACCGAATGAAGGACCAATATGAAGGTTGGAAGGCAATCAAGCCAGGCCACATCGTCATTCTCTCCATCGACTATGAGCTGTCAATGAAGAATTTACTCGACCCAGACATTGACAACGTTATGAGCTCCATGCCTAACAAAAAATATTTGGCCCTGGTCACGGACAAGTCCGCTGACATGATGGCGTCCGTTCCTGTGTATAAAATCAAGATCTACCTGATTGGGAGAAGTATACCCACCAATAGACAACGTGGTCTTACTGGTGGTGAATGCATACCAATTTCACCAAATGACTGTCATCGGGAGGGCCGTAACCCTGTCACGCCGGGTGCTCCGGTTCCTTTTCCCTATTCAGATTGCTATATACACACTACTACAGTCCTTCGGTGTCGCCTAGCTCAGACTCACATCAGTGGGCCTGAGACCCCATTGTTCACGCTTCCCGAAAAGGTTATCACTCACCTAGGCATCGTGCAGATGATCGACCAGGCTCGCGCAGAGAACCGTGTGACCGTTTTAAAACTCCGTGGTGGCGTGCGAGATGACTTTCCCGCCATTAATTGGGAGGAAGAATTACAAACTATTCGTGCTCATATCGCACGTTGGCCTCCCGATGCTAAGGGAAAGCTTACGGGAGGTGACGCGGTTTCCCTTCGTCTATTCAGTGATCCGACCTATGCACCGCAAAACCCTGGAGGATCGCGACATATCTTTATTTGCCTCAATGTTTGGACAGATATCACACAAGATGTTACACTCACGAACCCCGAAGAGTTTACAGATGATATTGATAAGATGATTGAGTGAGCATAACCTTTTAACAGTTACTCTGCAGAGCATGACGTCTATAACCCAGGCTCAAAAAACGGTCAGATAGGGAGTGGCTTGATCATTACCAAGCCAAATTTTTTTGGAGACCAGACCCAGAAGAGCACAGCGATCGAATTGATCATTGGGTACAGGAAGTTGATGAAGCCGCCGCAAAGCCTCCCGTCGACTCGCACCTACTCTACCGGAATGCATCTACCCAAACCGATCCCATCGCAGTATATACCGACTCAGGGGTCCAGACAGATCCTATCCTCACAAGCGGCCTCATTAAGAAAGAAGCCTGGCACGCCCAAAAGCCAAATAGATTAATGGATGCAGAGGGGGGTCGTAACCGCGGAAAAAAAGGCGTTCCCCATGCGCAGGCGTTCAAGATCCTTGTTCGGAAAAGCCCTGGTCCCATTGGAGCGAGGCTCCCCAGCCGCGAGGCTCGAGCAAAATCAAGGATCAAAACGAAGGCGATATTGCAATCTCAGCATATGGCTCATCAAGTTAATTCGACGCATTGGCGAAAATCTAGTGACCAGGTTTGGAGGAAGAAATCGTAGCAAGGAAAATTTACATGGATATGTCGCAGGAGATGAAGCAGGAGATGAAACCTGAACATATTTGTTGCTGCTGAGCTTTCGATTCACCGATGCTGACAGATGATGCTTACCGTTTCGCCTTTATATATATAACAACTGTGATAAACCTGTTCTTTCCATTCCGTCAAACGGCTAATCCTTGTGCCATAGATGACATTAACATTGATATTGTGCCTAGTGCCAACCTTCCAGTCATTCGGATCTGAGGAAATAGGTGTTGTAGTTATCCTATTTAGTTCCTTTGCAATGTGGGTATTCCCTAATAACTTCAGAGTCTTGGTAGATATACGGTTCACCATGAGGAAATCGCGAGGTTATCCTCGTGGGGATAATGCCTTTTCTGTGAGGAGGGATGTCACCTTTGGCAATGGAACAGGAACCAAGTGAGTGGGAATGGCGGAATGGCTATCTGGTATCTCCTTTGAATAACAAGTGGCTTGTGGTGAGTCTGGTGTCGGAAAATTCGTTGTACAAGGCAGTGGGGGTCACCGCGATGGTGTGTGGGCATCTTGGACGAGGAGAGCATTAAGTGCTAGCAATTAGACTCAGTCCCTTCACTTATCAGTCAATTCTTTGAAGGGAACACGGCATTCTTCCCACAGAGTATCATATTCTGGTATGAATCGACAAGCAACGTAGGCCCCGAAGGTTTCGTTGTTATGAATTGTTTAGACTAATCTCATAAGAAGTGATACGGGTTCTTTAAATCTTTGTACAACCGCCGAGAGCCACCCACCCTCCTCCTCTTGATCTGAAATGCCATCAGATAACGTATGTTCTCATCAGCCCCCTCATTAACTCTCATTACTACGTATGGAGAAGGCCCTCTCGGTTCACCCTGACATACCAACATCTTCTTCTCATACAAAGTCCGCTCGTCTTCGGGTGTCATGTGCAGGCTGGCATTGTACAGCTGCCGTAACGAAATTGAATTCGTGTATACATATGCTCTAGCGACATTTACGAACTCTATAGCCTATCTCAGAATGTTGTGTGCACCACGGGGGGCAATGGCTGTGGCAGTTTTGCAGCTGAGAGGAGATCATTTGTGAAATAGAGAGTAGTTTGCGGGGCCCTGTTGGATCTGGTATTCGAAGGAGTTGAGTTCATAAGAGCAGAGAATGCCTTTCAGCGCTTGCCGCCTGCACGCGTTCTAAAAGGATAGGGATGATTTGAAGTGCCCCCATATCATGGTGGCATTACTCACGGTAGCTCTCCAATGACCAGAAAGAAAACTGGCAGCGGCACCGCTGATGAAATTTCCATTGCCTGAGGTTGAAACCACTTCCAAAGGTGGTGAACAAAGAGCACCTTACGTTGGACGTTACCTTCCCCACCTCTTCGTTAACAGGACCCTCCTTCATTCATATTTGGACCCATTGAGTACATGCTTCGTCTGAGTAACCTTCCAGCGGCGCTTCCCTACCCAATCGAGGACCAACGTAAAGGCTGGAAGGCAATCAAGCCAGGCTCCTTCGTCATTCTCTCCATCGACTATGAACTATCAATGAAGAAATTATTCGATCCAGACGTCGATGATGTTATGAGCTCCATGCCTAACAAAAAATATTTGGCCCTGGTCACGGAGAAGTCCGTTGACATAATCACCTCCATTCCTGTGTACAAAATCAGCATCTTCCTTATTGGGAGAAAAAAACCCGCCAATAGACTGCGTGGTCTTACGGGTGGTGAATGCGTACCGATTTCACCCAATGATCGGCATTTGGAGGGCCGTAAGCCTGTCACCCCGGATGCTCCAGTTCCTTTTCCCTACTCAGACTGCTATATACACACTACGATAGACCTTCAGTGTCGTCTAGCTCAGACTCACATCAGTGGGCCTGAGATTCCGTTGTTCACGCTTCCCAAACAGGCGATCACTCACCTACGCGTCGTACAGACGGCCGACCAGGCGCGCGCAGAGGACCATATGGCCATTTCAAAAGCCCGTGGTGAACTGCCTGATGACCCTCCATCCATTAATTGGGAGGAAGAATTACAAACTATTCGCGCTGAAATCGCACGTTGGCCTTCCGAGGCCAAGGAGAAGCTCACGGGAGGTGACGCGATCTCCCTTCGTCTATTCAGTGATCCGACCTACACCCCTCAAATGCCTGGGGGATCGCGCTATGTCTTCATTTGTCTCAATGTTTGGACAGATATCACACAAGATGTTACACTCACAAACCCCGAAGAGTTCCCTAATGATATCGATAAGATGGTTGAGTGAGCATACCCTTTTGACAGTTACTCTGCAGAGCATGACGTCCATAATCCAGGCTCAAGAACCAATCAAATAGGGAGTGGCTTGATCATTACAAAACCAAATTCCTTTGGAGGCCAGATCCAGAAGAGCATAGCGATCGAGTTGATCATTCGGTAGAGGACGATGATAGAGCCGCCATAAAGCCTCCCATCGATTCGCACCTACTCTACCAGGATGCATCGACCCAGACTGATTCCATCACACTATACACCGACTCAGGGGTCCAGACAGGCTCTATCCCCACAGGCGACGTTATTACGAGAGAAGCCTTGCAAATTCGAAGGCCAAATACATCGCTGGATGAAGAGGGTAATCGGAAGCGCCGAAGAAAGGACCGTTCCCATACGCAGGCTCTCAAGGCTCTTGTTCGGACGAGTCCTGGCCCCATTGGAGCCAGGCTCCCGGGCCGCGTGGCTCGAGCTAAATCAAGGATCAAGACGAAGGCGATATTGCAATCTTAGCATGTGGCTCATCAAACTAGTTCGACGCATTGGCGAAAATCTAGTGACCAGGTTCGGGGGAAGAAATCGTAGCAAGGGAGGGAGAGTTACATGGTTACGTAGCGGGGGATGAAATCTGAACAAATTTTAATGTTGAAGTTTCGATTCATCGATACACTATTCTTTGACAGATTATCTGTGTGATGCTCGTTTCGCCTCTAAATGTATGCCAATTCACACATGTGGAATGACCTTGTTCTTTCCATTCCGTCGAACGTCTAGTCCCTGTGTCGTAGATGGCATTAGCACTATCATATATTGCCAACCGATCAGCTATTCAGCCTTCAGATGACCTGCGGAAATAAGCATTGTAGATGTTATAGAGGTTGATATTAATTTCTATGGACCCTGGATATTCCCCTAATATGTTCAGAGTCTTGGTAGCAAAATGGATCTGGGTGCTGTGGGAGCGAGGTTGGACTGTGCTTATCGGACAACAGATAAGGCGTGGTCCTCTATGCGGTTATAGGAAGTGTGAGGGTGCAGTAGGGTTAGGCACCTGTGGAATGACCATGTATCCATATGTGTATGTGATTTCTTGTGAGTCGAGACTTGCCACCCAGCCTCAAACCCTGGGCCAGGTAGAGAAGACGACTGGATATAATAACCATAGTAGAAACACCAACACTTGCAACAAATAAATGGGCAGCGGAATCCTCCGTACAAGCATTAGAAGTCTTAGGACCCGAGTCTAGACACCCTAGGTTTGCCTTGTAGAGCGTGTGGGCTTGCAAAGTGAAAATAGTTGAACTGGGAACGGGTACCAATGCAAGCAGCGCAATACGAGAAGCACTTAGGGTTGAGTCCGACTCAAGGCAGCCTGGTGAAGGCGGGCGCAAATCCGAAACCTACCATCCCATCAACAGCTCCTTACCAAAGGGTGACTTTTGTTGTAACCACCCACCCCTCATGATTGTTTCACATAATTGTTTTAATGCGCCGAGACGCAAGGTCAGTTGAACCCAACCACGGCGGCGTCTTGGAGCCCAGAGCCCCAGCGCGACACTCAATATGTCCGTCGAGGGTCCGGCATGCGTCCAGTCACCGAATACATCGACACCGGGTGCATCTCACGGCCGCCCCACACGACAAGAAGACTTAACACTCACATCGTTCAACCCATTCTCAGAGGAAGACGAACACTCCTCATATGCTCTCGTATCGTCTCTCTTTTCCAAAGTTCGAAATACCTTTGCCGCTCCGCTTACGTCCGCCCTCGCTCCTGCCGAACGTAAGCCGCCAGCCGCTGCTGTGCCATCCCAATCTACGGCCAGTACACCACGAGAACCCCTCCCTAAGGAACCAAGGCAAAGACAATCATCGTTTAGTGCCGCCGGTGGTCGTTATGCTGCCCCGCCGGTTGTCTCGCTGACCCCGGTCGTTTACGAATCACCTACGTTCAACATCAGCACCGAATCACCATCTACAAGGGGAGGCCGATTCGGGTTTATCACTCCTGACGCTGCGGAGGGAACATACGGAACCGCAATCCCTGGCTTCCCGATCGCAGACGATGCACGTTCCATCAAGACAAGTACGAGCGTGGGACCAAAGAGCGCATCGGTCAGCAAAGTCATCAGGAGACTACGAGGCGAAGGTGAGTACTCCGTTGATTACTTCACTGGAGTAAACGGAGACAACCTGCGCGTCTTAGGTCTCTCCAGGGACTACTGGATGGATGATGAAAGCTGCAAGGACTGTTACAAATGCAAAGGCGTATTTACAACTTGGAGGCGGAAACACCATTGTCGGATATGTGGTATGCTACCTCGTACTACAAGGAATACGTCTATCTTCTCACAGTGCTCTCTTCTAGGCCAAATCTTCTGCTCTCGTTGTGCTTCTAATATCATCAGGGGATCGCGCTTTGGAGAACAGGGGATGATTCGAATATGCGACATATGTCTGAAGACACTGGAGGACGGACTACCCGAAGACGATGATGACGATCACAGGAGTGTGGTGTCTTCCTCCCCTTCCACCTTTCCAGCACATCAACACCGCCAGTCACTTGAAGCCTTCCCGCCATCTCCCTTCTCCGCCTCTCAACTCTTCAGCCGAGCAGATGAACCATTCAACCTATTCTCCATCGCTGAATCGAGGCGACACCCTTCCGATAGTGGTTCACGTCCGCAGACCCCGGTTGAGATAACCAGTGCGCCTGTGACCCCATGGAGTATTAGTGATCGAGCGGCTCCACCGTTTCGAAGGGGCATAGAAGATGAAGATGCTGACGCTCAGTCACTCGCTACTTTCGACGGCGGGGTCATTCCTCTGACCCCAGCAACAACTCTACCTGGAAGCATCGCTTTCCCGACCAATGATCCGACACAGCAGTCATCGATACAATTCCCAGTTTCTTCGCCTGACCAAACGGACTTCGCACGTCCTGGCCAAAGGTCGAGGGTAAACTCGGAGATCGAAGCGCAAACCCCTTTCATGCGCAGTCGAGTGCAAAGTCGCTTGAATGATCTGATGAGTGCTGGAGATATTGGGTGGCGTACACGACGTGAAAGCACTGCGTAAGCATATCACCAACGTATTCCCGCCCCAACTAACTCGTGTCAGATATGCCCAAGAGGTCAACACTATATCGATGTTGCATCTTCGACTAATGCTGCGCCAGATGCTGTCAAAGGAGCAGCTACCAGAGATGAAAGAATGGGAGGAAACCCTCCTACGGCTTGCCTTGCAGATGGCGCAGAACTTGGTCCTCACTACCGGCCGAAGAGAAGTGGACATGGACGTCCGAAGATACGTCAAGATCAAAAAGATTCCCGGAGGATCTCCTCGAGACTCTGAGTATATCGACGGAGCAGTTATCACGAAGAACCTCGCTCTCAAACAGATGCCGCGTCAGCTGCACAATCCGCGCGTGCTCTTCGTCACCTTCCCATTCGACTACAACCGAGTCGAGGGTCAGCTTATTGGATTCGATGCGATGGTCGCACAGGAGAAGGAGTACTTGGGCAACTTGGTCAGCCGAGTGGCAGCGCTCCGACCGCATCTTCTGCTCGTGGAGAAGACGGTTACTCGCCTTGCTCTCGATTACCTGGCCAAAGTGGGTATTGCCGTCGCACGGAACGTCAAGCCTGGCGCGATCCAGCACGTTGCTCGGATGACTCAAGCAGACGTTATATCTTCAATGGATCGACTCGTTGTCGACCCCAAACTAGGTCACTGCTCCAAATTCCGCGTGCAAACCTTCGAGCATTCTCTCATACCTGGCAAACGGAAAACCTACCTCCGATTCGAGGGGTGTAATCGCGACCTTGGTTGTACAATCATCCTCCGTGGCGGCAACCTTGCAGTGCTTCAGAAGGTCAAGCGCGTCATACGATTCTTGGCGTTCATAGTTAGAAGCCTGAAGATGGAGACGTTCCTATGGAAAGACTCGGTCATCACTATGCCCCCGATGAACCCCTGGGCAGTACCCTGGGCCCCTGCTGGTTTCCAAGGTCTGCCGCCTGGTGCAGTTGGGTTCAATAGTGCAAGCACGCCCACGTTGGTGGTGAACCTCCTCCGTGCCACAAATGCCCGGTCGCATGCCCATGCATTGCCCCGGCAGAATTCTATGGGGTCAATCGTAGTAGACGAGGATGAGCTTCCCGATGAGGATGTTCAGCAGCTAAGACTATCAAGGAGGATCCAAGAAAGCATCGAGCCGTATTATACGACTTTCATCTCGGTGTCTGCGACGTTGCGCTTTCCTCCTCCTTATCCAATATTGCGAATGAAGCAGCTAGATGACCGACTCCATGCTGTCAAGCGTGCCTGGGAGGATGAGATCATCAGTAGGGAGGAGGGGAGGTTGGGGCACATGCAAGAGCCAACAATTACCCTATCAACTCCGATTCCGCGCCTTCCTGGACTGGTGCCTTCCCCTGGGGATGGGACAGCAGCTGGGTCCCCTTCACTGAACAACGATGCACCCGGATATTTTGAGCGTGGGAGGTCGGGATCTATACGTTCTAGCACAGCGTCTATGGAAAACTCCATAATCTCAACCGCCCCATCGATGGAAGACGAACTCACCAAAGCAGCCAATATAAAGCACACGTCGGGCCTTGCGCTGGAGAACGAGCTTGCGCTCCTTAAGCATGAGCATGAAATGGCCATCCATGTATGGGAGTGGTATCTTCGGAAGAACAAGGACGATTTTGTCGTGGAGCACTATCAACGAATCGCCGTCAGATCATATATTGTTCCATTTGCTGGGGTCCATGCGCAGATGCCTTGCTTTATGCCGCAGATCCAGTATATTACCTATTATGGGGAGAACGATTCAACGCTAGGCACATTCATCGAGGAGTCATGCATCAGGTATATTAGCCTCAAGCCTGGGACGCTATGTACTGGCAAGGGATGCGGAAAGCCGCAGGCGGGGCATTGTACTGTCTATGTTCATAACGAGACTCGATTGCTGGTGGCAACCGAACCTTGGGATGGGACGATTTCGACTCAGGGCGGTGTACCTGCGTACGACCACTTGACGACCTGGAGTATGTGTCGAGAATGTGGACAGTTCACTCCTTTCATCCCCGTTTCTGAAGCTGCTCAACGGTATTCTTTCGCCAAGTTCCTGGAGCTCCACTTCCATCCTGCCGACGTCCAGCTTATGATGGGTGCCGGGTGTGATCACAACATTTACCGCAGTCATATCCGGTACTTTGCATGGAAGGGGATGACCATTCGATTCCAGGCTGACCCCATTTCACTCTACGAACCCGTTTTCCCTGGACAGAAACTCCTCGTCCGACCCGACATTCCTCTTGAACTCAAGAATCACGACTACGAGCACCTCCTTATCCGAAATGCCAAGTTTTGGCAGTCCGTCGAGGAGCGATTGCGATGGTATGAGAGTTGCGCACCTAGTACCATGACGAACGAGAAGCTGGCTGCTGAAGAGGAACTCATTTCGAATATTACCCGTTCACTGCTCAACAAGGCGGAGGTGGCTAAGATCAAGATCACCCAGGCTATACATAACGTTTACGTTCAGACTTCGAGTACAGATACCCTTTGCTTTGGGCGTGTACGGCAGGAACTTCAAGACGAGAGTACAGTTTGGGAGAAGGAGTTTGAGAGGTTGGACGATTTGCGGCGACCTGTTTCGTCGCTGGGTTATCTGGAGAAGGAGCCAAATCTGAGGAAGTCAGTCATACTTCATTCAAGGTTCAAAGGCATGTTCAGTGTTGTCACTGGCGCAACTGGAGAGAAGGATTCCCAGAACCAGCAAATGGCTTCGACTAGTGTCTCCGAAGTCGACGAAAAGTGCGAGTTGCGGAAACGGATTCAAGAGACAGATATCGAGAGCACTGACGCAGAGAAGGCCGAAGATAGCAAATCTGAGGCATCTTTTGGTACCAAGACCAAAGAGAGTTACACTTCTTTGGAGGAAATCAAAGCAGACAGAGGTATGCAATGAGCAATCGTCGAACACCAGATACCAGCTAATATCATGATACAGAACACATGGGATCTCAAGCCGACCCTGATAGTGACTGCACCATCTATGCCAAGGCAACCTCAATACCATCGCCTCCTCTCATGACCGAGCCGTCTCAAGAAGCCCAATTCTCTCCATCGTCTTCAATCCCCATCTCTCCGGATACAACCAAAGAATCTGTAGGACCTAGCTCCGAGGCCTCGATCATAGTCTCTGAAACCCCCAAACCTGTCGAGCATTCTTCTGTCATCCGCCCTTCAAGGCTACCACGCAAAAATACGCCCCAGGCCCCTAAAGTCGCTGCCCTTGTGAAGCAGTTCCAACCGCCTCCGAGGGCAATGATTGGACCCTCCAATTACTCTAAGCAACTGCCTGTCGTTCCGGTCTCCGAAAGCGAGGCAGAACCCGAACGAGCGTCTCTTTGGCGATCACGCAGCAAGGGACGTCCAGCAACAATCTACCCCGCTATAGGAGATGGTATGACATCCGATTTTGAGCGCTCCTATGCCGCGAATGTCGCCCCGAGGCACTTTGCTCGCAGTCGTCATGGTCACGCAAGTCGTATCCCTGCCCCAATATTATCCGGCTCCGAAGCACAATCCCGTACAAACTCACCGGTTCGATCTCTTCAACCAGGCGGAAGGACTGTCCGATTTGGAGCGGGTGGGTTCCGGTCCTTCTCTCCACCTAGAGCGGACAAATCGGCTTCTCCTAACCCCAAGAAGGACAAGGGCAAAGCCCGCGAGAGGCCCCCCTCTTCCATTCGTTTACCTCCTTCCTCGAAGCTTCTCAACAGGCGTACCGGCAGCACAGTTGGGCACAATAGAGTAGGAAATATTGCGCGTCACTTTGAGAGGATGGCAAAGGAATCCGAGAAGTCCAGGAAATCAACCACGCGAGGGAGGAGAGCACGTCCTGTTGCCACTGCCCGTGTCACAGTTGAGGTTTTAAATACCGTACGGGATGGGTTCAGAGATCACACTTCCGAGAATAGTTCCTCCTCCAGTGAGGCTGATGACGAGGACGATGGAGAGGGAGATGATGTTGGTGGTGCAAGCGTCGAGCCAACGCCACCAATCGAGGGTCCTTCTACTGATGTGACAGAGCACCAAGAGTCCTCAGAACCGGCACCTACCAATGAATCTCCTCCCAACGCAGAGCCAGATATAGCAACACTCTTACAAGAGCAACGCAAGAACAGCAACCCCCTTACACCCTCTCAAGAGGCAGAGCGTGTCGATTCGTCCGCCCCCCCCTCGCCGTTCCCCGACACATTTGGTACCATGGCTGACCGAGATATTAATGGATCGGAGAAGATGACCCTGCTCAAGGCGTTCAACCTCTTCAAGGACTGGTCACAGCCGCAGACCGATCGGGGGCCCGAAGTTGTCTATCCTGGGTACGTATATTTACCGCCTGGGCTCCTGATTGTCCTCACATATCTCTGGTCAGCACTAAGTCGGAACACTTTTTCCGTGAATCGACAATCATTGTGAGGGAAGACGAGCCGACCTCGTTCATCGCCTTTGCACTTGAGTTCGTCTCCGCTACAAATCACCGGGGTTTTGGCTAAGATACGTTTGCATAGCTCTCAACAGCACCGTGACTACCTTTCCACTCGGAAGCGCGCCCTAGGTCGTGCAAGCGTGTCCAGCGACTCGGAACAGTTTGGTATGGACGATGCTTCAGTGACAGAGTCCAGCTCCAATTGGGGCTTGATCTCCGTTGATCCGGCCATCCCGAAAGATGTCCTGAAGGAAGATGGGTCTGCTCTCGAAGTCAAGGGAACAAGCCCCTCCTTCAGTACGTTGACCTATACACGTTGTATTCACTGACCGACATTTGGCGGTTTAGCTTTTACCACTGATAATTTCCAAGTCAAGTGTATCATCTACCTGACTGAGCAGTTTGATGCCCTCCGACAAGTATGCCGTTGCGAACAGGATATGCTTCGGAGCCTGTCTCGCTGTATCAAAT
>Ga0307515_10007811_pt1 | contig 21042 bp, 20 predicted proteins | sample 17_EM_MG_FD_194513 | JGI IMG/M metagenome (GOLD analysis project Ga0307515, IMG submission 194513) | Populus trichocarpa ectomycorrhiza microbial communities from riparian zone in the Pacific Northwest, United States - 17_EM | ecosystem: Host-associated > Plants > Roots > Unclassified | place...
GGCCGGCAATCTTGCCGCCGCTCTTCGGCTTCCAGTCATATTCCGTGGCTTCCGGCTTCGCCTCTTTCCTGGCGAGCTCGGCAATCAACAATTCGAATCGGCGGTCACTCTCTTCCGCCATGAAACTTTCCGAGGCGATGAGCCTTACAAGCCGCGCCGCCGCCGCGCCGTTCCATTCCTGGGCGAGCGCCATCCACTTGCGCCGGCCAATGCCGGGCGCATCCCCGACCGACCTGATAATTTCAACCGGAATGGCCTTCGCGACGGATATCAGCTTCGACAGTTCCGTCTTGTCCGTCGACAACGCCTTCATGATGACGGGACGATCGAAGCCCTTGAGCTCAAGATTGAGGGCGAAGACAGCACGCTCGATATAGGAAAGGTTCCGGCGCGCCGAATTCTCGATGCCCTGCGCAATGACGACATCGGTATCGTCGAGCTTACGGATAATCGCCTGCACCTTACGGCCAAGCAGCTTGACGGCCTGCAGGCGGCGATGGCCATAGGCGATCTGGTAGCGATCCTCATCATCGGGCTGGCGGCGAACGAGGATCGGCACTTCCTGGCCATTCTCAGCGATCGACTGCACAAGCTCGTCTTCCAGATCAAGCGGCTGGTCGGCGAGGCGGTCACGGACAAAGGAGGAGTCGATCAGATCGGGATCGAGTTCGACGATGCGTTCACCCGACAGCAGGGCCTCCTGCATCGCCCTGCTCTCTTCCTCCATGCGGCCGAGCGTCAGCGCCATCGTGCGAACCGGCCCAGCCGATTCACGCGAGGAAGCCTCCTCATAGTTGGCCGCGGCCAACTCCTGTGCCGTATCCTCGAAAAGACCTTTCAGGCGATCGCGTCTGCTCATGTGCGGCCCCAGACTTTGTGAATACCGGCGAGAACCTCGCTATTGGCGGCATTGACCGATTCCAGCGCCCGATCATAGGTCGAGCGGCGCACCTGCCCCTTCTCGATCTCATAGAGCGTCTGCTTGGTCAGGCCGACATCGGCGATCGCCGTCGATTTGAGAATGGTCGCCGTCAAGACGTCATCGGCAAACAAGCCGCGCAGCAATGCAACGATCTGCGACTGCGGCGCATCGAAGGGTTCGTGACGGGTGACGACATATTTGATGAAATCATGCTGCAGATCACCGCCCGCCTTGCGCACCACGGATAGCAGATCCGAAGTCATCAGCAGGAATTGCGACATGGAGGCGACATCGACCATCTGCGGGTGGACGGTGATCAGCAGCGAAGTCGCGGCGCAAACCGCGCCGAGCGTGAGATAGCCGAGCTGCGGCGGGCAGTCGATCACCACCACGTCGTAATCCGCCTCAACCTCGGCGATGGCGACACCAACGCGGCGGAAAAACAGATCACCGGGCCGCTGGCGGTCGCTCAAAGCCCGCGGCGTCTCATGTTCGAATTCCATCAGTTCGAGATTGCCGGGCACCAGATCCAGCCCTTCGAAATAGGTCTTGCGAACGATCTCCTTCAGCGGCTTGCGGCCCTCACCATAGCGAATGGCGCCATAGAGCGTATCGCCATCGGAAAGGTCGAATTCGGGCTGGACACCCAGCATGGAGGAGAGCGAGGCCTGCGGATCGAGATCGATGGCAAGCACCCGGTAACCCTCGAGCGCCAGGTACTGCGCGAGATAAAGCGTCGTCGTGGTCTTGGCCGAGCCGCCCTTGAAATTGGTGACGGCAATCGTCTGCAGCTTCTCGCCGGGGCGGCGGCGCGGAAGATAGGAAAGCGCGTCCTTCGGCTTGAGCTTCGCCATATAATGACGCAGTTCATTGATCTGGCCGAGCGTATAGGAGCGTCGGCCATTCGGGGAAAGTTCCGGCTGCGGCCCCTTGCCATCCAGCGAAAGCTGGCGAAGATAACCATCGGAAACGCCGACCATCTGAGCCGCTTCCCCCGAGGAGAATGTCCGGAGCGTCTTTAGCGAGAGCGGCGGAAACAGCTTTTCGCGGAGCAGCTTCAATTGCCGCGAAAGCTGGTTCGCATGCCGCTCGATCCGCACGTCTGTCGTTGATACGCTAACGTTGTCCAAAACACTCAATCCTTGTTGATGCGCTTTTCTGTCAACATAGCGTCAAAAAGCGTATCGAAGGTGACACGATTCGGGATTTGCGGCAACAACAAGGGTTCCCGGGGGCCATGCCAGCCGGGTTGGCCGCGGCCAACTCCCACCCTGCCCTTGCGGCGAACGAGCTTTTTCGGCAAGACCGCCAGGACTCACGGGGAGTATCCGCTTGAAGCACATCCATATCATCGGCATCGGTACGGGCAACCCGGAGCACGTCACTATACAGGCTATTAACGCGATGAACGCTGCCGACGTGATCTTCCTGCCGGTCAAGGGCACCGGCAAGGAAGAGCTGGCCGGGATAAGACGGGAGATCTGCGCGCGATACATCACGCGGGCGGGCGTCAGGATTTCAGAATTCCAGGTGCCGCAAAGGCAGACGGTGGACAGGACCTATACTGAGAGCGTCGACGCCTGGCACGGCGCCATCGCCGAAATCTACAAGAAGCTGATCTCCGGCCTGCCGGATGGCGGCGCGGGCGCCTTTCTCGTCTGGGGCGATCCCAGTCTCTACGACAGCACCATCCGCATCGTCGAGCGCGTGCTGAAGGAAGGCAGCATCGAATTCGACTTCAGTGTCATTCCCGGCATCACCAGCATCCAGGCGCTGGCGGCAAGCCACCGCATCCCGGTCAATCTCGTCGGCAAGCCGATCGAGATCACCACGGGGCGCCGTCTGGCGCAGGAGGGGCTTCAGACCGACAGCACGATCGTCATGCTCGACGGCGAGCAGGCTTTTGCCAAGATCGACGATCCCGATGCCGAGATCTTCTGGGGCGCCTATCTCGGCACGAAGGACGAGATCGTCAGATCGGGCCGGCTCGGCGATGTCGCCGCCGACATCCTGAAGCTCAGGGCCGAGGCGCGGCAACGGCACGGCTGGATCATGGATATCTATCTGCTGCGCAAGGGACGGGATTTCGAGGAGTAGCCGACTGACAGCGTTTCGATCATGCTTTGCCGCGCCAGCCGCGATCATGTAAAACAGGGCTAGAGGATCAAGAATGGGCATAAGGGCCGCCAAGGCGATCGACAGGACAGGCGAGACGGATCTGCGCAATCGCCCGAGGGGCAAGATGCGCCCGCGTGGTGCCTGCCCCGCCCTTGCCGCCCCGATGGCGACCGGCGACGGTTTGCTGTTACGGTTGCGACCGGCCGGCGGAGCATTGACGCACTCGCAATTTGCAGCACTTGCCCGATCTGCCGAGGCGTATGGAAACGGCATTCTTGAGATCACCGCACGCGGCAATCTTCAGATCCGCGGCCTGCGGGCCGAGACTGTGGGACAGCTCGCCGCGGATATCGATGCCGCCGGGATCATCGTGCCGGATGGGCCGGTGATCGAGACATCGCCGCTCTATGGAATCGATCCAGATGAGGTGGGCAACGCTGCCGCGATGGAAATGGCCTTGCGCCACGAACTCCGCGACCTGCTCGCCTCGCCGCGGCTTGCACCAAAACTTTCGCTCGTCATCGACGGCGGTGGAGCATTCGGTCTGTCGGCGCTTTCCGCCGATATCCGCGTGGTCGCACAATCCCAGTCACATTGGCGCGTCGCCATTAACGGCGACGGCGAGACCGCGGTGCCGGTCGTGGTTGGTCCGATAGAGACAGCAATATCGGCCGTTGGTGATATCCTGACCCTGTTGGTAGTGCTTGGGCAGGGCAGGCGGGCACGGGACATCAAGCCGTCCCTCCTGCGTGCACATTTTCCTGCAATGGATAGCATCCGATCTATTCCACCGCTCGCGGCGAAGACGCCACTTGCCGGTGCGCACAGGCTTGCCGACGGCAAAACGGTGCTCGGCGTCAGGCCTGAATTCGGACAGATGAGAGCCTCCGATCTGACCGCCCTGCTCGACCTCGCAAAAGCCCACGGCGCGACAGACATCCGGCTGGCGGCCGGTCGCGGCTTCTTTCTTATTGGACTCTCCGCGGACGCAATGCCGGCTATGCAGATCGCGGCATCAGGACATGGCTTCAGCACGCAACCCGGCGAGACAACCGAGCATATCGCCGCCTGTGCCGGCGCCGGCGCCTGCGGCTCGGCCTTCTACGAAACCAGAACTCTGGCACGCCGGATCATCGCCACAGCGCCTGATCTCTTCGACGGTTCGTTGACGCTGCATTTGTCCGGTTGCGCCAAGGGCTGTGCCCATGCCAGCCCCGCCTTGACGCTGACCGGCTCGGCGGATGGTTACGGCCTCATCCTCAATGGGCTTGCGGCCGATCAGCCGGACGAACGGATCGCTGGCGGTCGCATCGATTTCGCTATAGAGAGGCTCGCCCGGTCCATCGAAGACAATAGAGGCCTTGGCGAATCGACCGCAGCCTGCCTTAAACGGCTTGGCGCAACCGGCGTTTCGAAGGCGCTGCGACAGGAATAGGAATGCCAGACTACGATTATATCCGCAGCGGCGACGCGATCTATGAGCGTTCCTTCGCGATCATCCGCGCCGAGGCCGATCTTTCGCGCTTCACCGAAGACCAAGCCGAAATCGCCGTGCGCATGATTCATGCCTGCGGGCTGGTCGAGGCGGCCGAGCATTTCCTGTTCTCCGCCGATTTCGTCGGTGCCGCGCGCGACGCGCTGAAGGGCGGGGCGCCGATTTTCTGCGATGCGGAAATGGTAGCCCAGGGCGTGACCCGGGCGCGGCTGCCGGCGCAGAACGAGGTGATCTGCACGCTGCGCGATCCCGCAACACCGGAGCTGGCACGCCAGACCGGCAATACGCGCTCGGCCGCTGCCATGCACCTCTGGCTCGATCGGCTCGCCGGCAGCGTCGTCGCGATCGGCAATGCACCGACTGCACTCTTCCATCTGCTCGAACTGCTGCGCGACGGCGCACCGAAGCCGGCGGCGATCCTCGGCATGCCCGTTGGTTTCGTCGGTGCGGCGGAATCGAAGGATGCGCTGGCGGAAAATTCCTACGGCGTTCCCTTCGCCACCGTGCGCGGCCGGCTCGGCGGCAGCGCCATGACCGCTGCGGCCCTCAATGCGCTGGCGAGGCCCGGGCTATGACGACATCAGGCCGTCTCATCGGCGTCGGCACCGGTCCCGGTGATCCGGAGCTCCTGACCCTCAAGGCCGTCCGCGCCATCGAAAACGCTGACGTGATCGCCTATTTCGCCAAACAGGGCAGGGGCGGCAACGGCAAGGCGATTATCGAACCGCTGCTGAAATCCGAGATCACGCTGCTGCCGTTGTACTACCCTGTTACCACAGAGATCGATAAAAACGACGAGCGCTACCAGAGCCTGATCACGGAATTCTATGACCGATCAGCCGCAGCCGTCGCCTGTCATCTCGATGCCGGGCGCATCGTCGCCGTTCTCAGCGAAGGCGATCCGTTGTTTTACGGCTCCTATATGCACCTGCATGTCAGGCTCTCCACGCGTTATCCGACGGAGGTGATCCCCGGTATCACCGCCATGTCGGGCTGCTGGTCGCTGGCGGGCATGCCGATTGTCCAGGGCGACGACGTGCTTTCCGTACTGCCGGGTACGATGGCCGAGGCCGAGCTGGCGCGCCGTCTCGCGGATACGCAGGCCGCCGTCATCATGAAGGTCGGCCGCAATCTGCCGAAGATCCGCCGTGCGCTGGCGACGGCCGGGCGGCTCGCGGAGGCCGTCTATGTCGAGCGCGGCACGATGGCAAATGCGGCAATGGAAAAGCTTGCCGACAGGGGCGATGGCGATGCGCCCTATTTCTCGCTCGTGCTGGTGCCGGGCTGGGAGGGCGGCCGATGAGCGGCAGGCTTTATGTGATCGGCACCGGTCCCGGCAATCCGGAACAGATGACGGCGGAAACGCTGGCCGCCATAGACGCTGCGACGGATTTCGTCGGCTACGGACCTTATCTCGACAGGTTGCGGCTCCGCCCCGATCAATTCTGCCATGTCTCGGACAATCGCGAGGAGCTGGGAAGGGCAGGCGCGGCACTGACCATGGCGGCAGACGGGGCCACGGTCTGCGTCGTCTCCGGCGGCGACCCGGGTGTCTTTGCCATGGCGGCCGCCGTCTGCGAGGCAATCGAGAATGGGCCGGCGGCATGGCGCGCTGTCGATCTCATCATCATGCCCGGCATCACGGCGATGCTGGCCGTGGCAGCCAGAGCGGGGGCACCGCTCGGCCATGATTTCTGCGCGATCTCCTTATCGGACAACCTAAAGCCTTGGGATATAATAGAAAATCGCCTTGAACTGGCGGCGAAGGCAGGTTTCGTCATCGCGCTCTACAATCCGATCAGCCGGGCAAGACCCTGGCAACTCGGCAAGGCTTTCGAACTGCTGCGCAACCATCTACCGCCGACGACACCCGTCATTTTCGGGCGAGCCGCCGGACGGCCGGACGAGCGCATCGCCGTGCAAGCGCTGTCGAATGCCGATTCTTCACTTGCCGATATGGCAACCTGCGTCATCATCGGCTCAGCCGAGACGCGGATCGTCACGCGGCCCGGCGGGCTGGACCTTGTCTACACGCCGCGTTTCATGGCGGGGGACAACAAGTGATCGATCGCCGCCAGCGCCGCCTCGACAGTATCGACCGCCTTGACGGCGGGCGCGCGGGCGCGGGTGACCATCATCACCTCGATGCCGAGCATGCGCGCCGCCTCGATCTTCGCATAGGTGGCGTCACCGCCGCTGTTTTTGGCGACGATGGCGTCGATGTCGTGCTGCCTCAACAGGGCGCATTCACCTTCCAGCGTGAACGGACCCCGATCGAGGATGTAAGCGACCTTCGCCAATGCCAGCGGCGGTTCGACGGGATCGACGCTGCGGATGAGATAGGTGTGCTGCGGCGCCGCTTCCGCATGACGCGCGCCCTGCCGGCCGGTCGCGAGGAAAACGCGGCGAGGGGAGGGGCCGAGAGCCGCGATGGCAGCGGGAATGCTTTCCACCTCTCGCCAGCGATCACTCTGATGGCGTTGCCATTCGGGGCGGCGAAGGGCAATCGCAGCAATGCTGGTGACATCAGCCGCAAAAGCGGCATTGGCCGAAATCCGCTCGGCGAAGGGGTGGGTGGCGTCGATCAGCAGGCCATATCCGCCGGCCTTCAGGAAATCGGCAAGCGCCGCAGCGCCGCCGAAACCGCCGATGCGAACCGGAACAGGCTGCGCGGCCGGTTTTTCGGTGCGGCCGGCAAGCGACAGCAGAACATCGCAATCATCACGCCCCGCGAGCGCCTCGGCCAGGAGGCGCGCCTCGCTGGTGCCGCCGAGGATCAGGATGCGGGGTCTTCCCATGTCTGATGTTTCTCCTGCGACCAGTCAGCGCTGGCTGACTATTATCGGCATCGGCGAGGATGGTCCAGAAGGGCTGGGCGAGGAGGCGAAGCGGTTGATTGCATCAGCGCCTGCCGTCTTCGGCGGCGCGCGGCATCACGCGCTTGCCGCATCGCTGATCACAGGCGAAAGGCTTTCCTGGCAAAGCCCCTTCGAGCGCTCGGTCGACGCCATTCTTGAAAGGCGCGGCACGCCTGTCGTCGTGCTGGCCTCCGGCGATCCGTTTCTCTACGGCGTCGGAGCGACACTCTCCCGCCGCGTGGCAGCAGAGGAAATGCACACCATTCCCGCGCCCTCGGCCTTCAGCCTGGCTGCCTCCCGCCTCGGCTGGCCGCTGCAGGAGGTGACGACCATCTCGCTGCATGGAAAGCCGGTCGATCTGATCCGGCCGCATCTGCACCCCGGACGGCGCATCCTCGCGCTCACCTCGGACAAGCAGGGCCCTGGTGAACTGGCCGCGCTGCTTGCCGCCACAGGATTCGGTCAGTCCAGACTTACCGTCCTCGAGGCGCTTGGCGGTCCACGGGAACGGCAGAGAAGCGCCTTGGCGGCGGATTTCGATCTCGCGGGCATCGACCCCCTGAATGTCTGCGCCATCGATATCGCAGCAGGGGAGGGGGCTCGCATCCCGCCTTTTACCGCCGGGCTCGAGGACGATCTGTTCGAGCATGACGGACAGATCACCAAGCGCGAAATTCGGGCGATGACGCTTTCAGCACTCGCGCCGCGCCATGGCGAACTGCTCTGGGACATCGGCGCGGGCTCGGGATCGGTCGGCATCGAATGGATGCTCGCCGACCCCTCGCTGAAGGCAATCGCCGTCGAACAATCGCCTGAGCGAGCAGCGCGGATCGCCCGCAATGCATCCGCCTTCGGTGTGCCGCATCTCGCCGTGGTCGAAGGCGCGGCTCCCGATGCGCTGAAGGGCCTCTCGGCGCCGGATGCGATCTTCCTCGGCGGCGGCGGCAGCGAACCAGGTGTCCTTGACACAGCAATTGCTGCACTGAAGCGGGGAGGGCGGCTCGTCGCCAACGCCGTGACGCTGGACATGGAAGCGGTGCTGCTCGCCGAACATGCAAAACGCGGCGGCTCCCTCACGCGGATCGAGATATCGCGCGCGCAGCCCATCGGCGGTATGAGCGGCTGGCGGCCGGCAATGCCGGTAACGCAGTGGCGCTGGACGAAAGGATGACGAGATGACGGTGCATTTCATCGGCGCAGGCCCCGGCGCGGCCGATCTGATCACGGTGCGCGGCCGCGACCTCATCGACAAATGCCCGGTCTGCCTCTATGCCGGCTCGATCGTCTCGCCCGAATTGCTGCAATATTGCCCGCCGGGCGCGCGCATCGTCGATACGGCGCCGATGTCGCTCGACGAGATCGAGGCGGAATATCTTCGCGCTGCTGCGGCCGGTCAGGATGTCGCCCGGCTGCATTCCGGCGATCTCTCCGTCTGGAGTGCTGTCGCCGAGCAGGTGCGCCGGCTTCAGAAGCACGGCATCGCCTATACGATGACGCCTGGCGTTCCGGCCTTTGCCGCCGCAGCCTCGGCGCTCGGGCGCGAGCTGACCATCCCTAGTGTGGCGCAGAGCCTGGTGCTGACCCGCGTTTCCGGCCGCGCCTCACCGATGCCGAACGAGGAGACGCTGGCGAAATTCGGCGCGACCGGGGCCACGCTGGCGATCCACCTGGCGATCCATGCGCTGAAAGAGGTGGTCGAGGAACTGACGCCGCTTTATGGCGGCGACTGCCCCGTCGCGATCGTCGTCAAGGCCTCCTGGCCGGACGAGCGTATCCTGCGCGGCACTCTCTCCGATATCGAGGCAAAGGTCGCCGCCGAACCGATCGAACGAACGGCCATCATCTTCGTCGGCCCCTCGCTCGCAGCGGAGGATTTCCGCGAGAGCTCGCTCTACGATCCCGCCTATCAGCGCCGGTTCAGAGGCCGGGAATAGCGTCAGATGACCGGGCGGTTTCAAACCCGCGCGCTGAGATAATCCATGCTGGCGCGAAGCGCGCCAGCCGGGTCCTTCAGCGCATGTACCTCCGCCGCGAAGGGTTCGAAGGAAAACAGGCCCTTGTAACCCGCCTGCAGCAGCGCCCGGATCTGCCCGGCATTGTCGAGTCGGTCGTCGGCATCCACCAGCACGCGATGGGGATCGCGCATGTCGGCAGCGGAAACGGAGGGGTCGTTGACGCCTGAGATGTGCACGAGGCCGGTCAGATCAGGGAGATCGAGGCTTCGCCGGCAAGGTGATGGTGAAAGGTATCGTGGACGAGCCTGAAGGTCGATTGCGCTCTGAGATGCTCGATCGCCTCGGCCGCCTCGGTCTTCGAGCGTAGCGAGCAGATTTCGAAGCCGAGTGGCTCGACGAGACCAATGATGCCGGTTTCGTCCAGCATCGGCTTCAGCGCGGACAGAGACTGGCGCAGATTGGCCTGCCGTTCGCCATTGGCGCAGCCGGTGCCGTCGTTCTTCGGAACGAGGACGAGCGCCTTGGCGCCCGACGCGCTGATATAGTCGATCAGCTCACGCGCTTCGGCGGCCCGGGTCTCGTTCCACTCATTGAAGCGCTGCAGGGCATTGATCGAAATGATCGTCAGGCCGTGGCGGGCGGCAGCGTCCTTGATCACCTCGGGCTTGGTGCCGTCGAGGATGGCATTGCCGGAAAGGTCGTTGCGGATCTCGACGGAATCGATGCCAAGCGACTTTGCCAGTGCGAAGAAATCGTCGATGGCAAGCGACGGCGCGGCCATGTGGTTGAGCGCAAAGCGGATCGAAGTCATGATGGGTATTTCCTCCTCATGTCCGCGTCGCCGCGGAGCAGTCCTGTGAATGGGCTGGGCGAATCTCTATCCGAATTCACACGGCAATCCATCCGTCATCGCTAGCGCTCGCTTTCATTGCTGAGAGAATTTCGATGGGAATGATGGAATTCCATCACTCCTCAGATATTCTCCGAAATATGGATATCGAAGGGCAGGAAGAACTGTCCGGGAATAGCCATTTCGCCGTTTTCGATCGCGCCCTTCATCAGGGCCATCAATTCCTTACAGAGCGCAGGCAGGGGAGTGCCGATCGCCATGGCGACGATATCGTCGGCAAGACCGGCTTTGCTGTCGGGCGTCAGCTCGTTAACCACGAGAACGATCTTGCCGCCAAGATTCTCTTCGCGGATCGCCGAGATCGCACCTTCCATGCCGCCGCCACAGACATAAAAGCCGACGAGATCGGGATGTTTTTGCAGCAGCGTCAGCGTTGCCTCATGCGTGATCTCGGGCGTATCCAGGTTGATCAGCGTATCGATGACGTCGAACTCAGGCGCGTTTTCGCGAAAGTAGGAGCGAAAACCGATCTCGCGCAGCTCATGTCCGTGGAAACGGTGGCTGCCGACGAAACAGGCGACCTTGCCGGGCACACGGGCGGTCTTGGCAATCACCCAGGCGGCGGTGCGGCCGACCTTGCGGTTGTTGACGCCGATATAGGCATTGCGCACGCCCGATGCGAAGTCGGAGAGCAGCGAGAAGACCGGGATGCCTTTCTCCTTCAGTTCCTCGATGGCGGTCGTCACGGCAGGGTAATCAGGGGCGACGAGAGCGATGGCCTGGTTGCGGACGCCGAGAGCCTTGAGCTTCTCGACGATCGCAGCCGGTGTCGAGGCTGAAGGAAAGTCGATCTGCGTCTGGATGCGCGCGCTCGTCACCCCTCGCGCTGCGGTTTCGATCTCGCGCGCGAAGCTCTGGTAGAAGGACTGCGTTGGCTTCTGCAGCAGGAAGGCGAGCCTATATTGCGGCAGATCCTCGAAAACCCGTTGCCTGATGAGACCGACGGCGTGATAGCCGATCAACTGGGCCGCATCATAGACCCGTCGCGCCGTTTCCTCGCGCACGCGATGGCGACCGTTGAGAACGCGGTCGACGGTGGCGACACTGACGCCGGAGGCGCGGGCGAGATCGGATATGGTGGGTCTGCGCATCGGGATTTCCTGATAGATTCGATCATCAATGCAAGCCATTCGTGATGGCTTTTGATAGAATATATCAAGCCTGCATTGAGCGCTCGCCGAAGTCAACCTATTCTCCAGGTCAAGAGGACATCGGGAGGCGCAAATGGCGACCCAGGCAAAGAAACGTGACTACGACCTGCTCGGCGAAAGCGGCCGCACCGCCGTCGAGACGGGGCTGGCGGCAGCCGAGTGGTATCACACCGACATTCCGCGCAAAGAGATGAAGGCGCTGATGCAGCGCTCCGATGCGCCGGCGATCCGCGACACGGTCATCTGGCTCGGCGCCATGGCCATCTTTGCCGGGCTCGGCATCTATTTCTGGGGCTCTTGGGTCGCGGTGCCCTTCTTCCTTGCCTATGGCGTGCTCTACGGCTCGGCCACCGACAGCCGCTGGCACGAATGCGGTCATGGCACCGCCTTCAAGACGCGCTGGATGAACGATGCCGTCTACCAGATCGCCTGCTTCATGATCATGCGCAATCCGGTGACATGGCGCTGGAGCCATGCGCGCCATCACACCGATACGGTGATCGTCGGCCGCGATCCCGAGATCGCCGTGATGCGGCCGCCGGATCTCTTCCGGGTGGCGCTTAATTTCTTCGGCATCCTCGATGCCTGGCACGCAATCATCGATATGCTGCGCAATGCCTTCGGCATCGCCAGCGCGGCCGAAAAGATCTTCATTCCGGAGATGGAGCAGCCAAAGGCGATCCACATTGCCCGCATCTGGCTGGCGATCTATCTGGTGACGATCGCAACCGCGATCGCCATGGGCTCGATCCTGCCGCTGGTGCTGATCGGCCTGCCGCGCCTCTACGGCGCCTGGCACCATGTGCTGACCGGGCTGCTGCAGCATGGCGGCCTTGCCGACAATGTCATCGACCACCGGCTGAACAGCCGCACCGTATACATGAACCCGATCAGCCGCTTCATCTACTGGAACATGAACTACCACGTCGAACATCACATGTTTCCGATGGTGCCCTACCATGCGCTGCCCAGGCTGCACGCGATGATCAAGCACGACCTGCCGGCGCCGAACCCGTCGATCTGGTCAGGCTATCGCGAGATGATCCCGGCCTTCCTGCGCCAGCTGCGCAATGAGGATTACTTCCTGAAGCGCGAACTGCCGGCAACGGCGCGGCCCTATCGCGAGGAATTTCACAACGAGCTGGCCCCGGCCGCGCAATAACGACAATCGAGGGAGGACAAGATGAGCGGAAACTGGATCGAGGTCTGCGGCACGGACGAGATCGACGAGGAGGATGTCATCCGTTTCGACCATGGCGGGCGCACTTTCGCGGTCTATCGCAGCCCTGATGACGAGTTCTTCGCGACCGACGGGCTCTGCACGCATGAACATATTCACCTCGCCGACGGGCTGGTCACGGACGAGATCATCGAATGTCCGAAGCATAATGGCCGCTTCAACTACAAGACGGGTGAGGCCAAGGGTGCGCCGGTCTGCGTCAATCTCAGGACTTATCCTGTCAAGATCGAAGGCGACGCCGTCTTCATCTCGATCTGAGGGAGGCCGGCGTGGTTCACTTCGTCATCATCGGGGCAGGCGAATGCGGCGCGCGCGCCGCCTTTGCATTGCGGGAAAAGGATTTTAGCGGCGAGATTACGCTGGTTGGAGCCGAGCCCCTTGCCCCTTACGAGCGGCCGCCGCTGTCGAAGACCGGCTCCGCCGATCCGAAATTCATCGCAACGGCAGAAAGATACGCCGAAAACGGCATCCGGCTGCTGACCGGCCTGGAGGCGAGGGATTTCGATACTTCATCCAAAACCGTGACGCTTTCGGACGGTACATCGCTCTTCTACGACAGGCTACTTCTCGCGACAGGCGCAAGCGCGCTCTCGTTTCCCGGCGCACCTGAGGGCAGCCGGCATATCCGCGCGCTCAGGACACATCACGATGCGATGGCGCTGCGCAATGCCATGAAGCCGGGGCAGCACATCGCCATCATCGGTGGTGGCTTCATCGGACTGGAACTTGCGGCAACGGCGCGATTGCTCGGCGCAGACGTCACCGTCATCGAGGGGCTGGAGCGCGTGCTGAAGCGCGGCGTGCCGGAGGAGATCGCCCATCTGCTCGCTGAGCGCCACCGCGCCGAAGGCGTCGATATCCGCTGCGGCGTCTCCATCGAGTCGCTGACCGAGGGCAGCGGAAAAGCCTTGATCAGCTTGTCGGGCGACGAGGTGATGGAAGCCGATCTCGCCCTTGTCGGCATCGGCGCGCGGCCAAATATCGAGATCGCCGAAAGGGCTGGGCTGGCAATTGAAAATGGCATCGCCGTCGACGCCACTCTCCAGACATCCGCGCCTGACGTTTTTGCCGCCGGCGACTGCTGCTCCTTTCCTCTGGCGATCTATGGCGGCCGGCGGGTGCGGCTCGAATCCTGGCGCAATGCGCAGGAGCAGGGCACATTGGCAGCAGTCAATATGCTCGGCTTCAATGAAGCCATTTCGGCCGTGCCGTGGTTCTGGTCGGACCAATACGACATGACGCTGCAGATATCGGGCCTTGCCGAGGGGGCTGTCAAACATCTGCGCCGCGACCTCGTCGGAGGCTCCTTCATCCTCTTCCATCTCGATGCCGACGGGCGGTTGATCGCCGCAAGCGGCATCGGGCCGGGCAATGCGGTGGCCCGTGACATCAGGCTCGCGGAGATGCTGATCGCCGCACGCGCCCATCCCGATCCGGTCGCGCTGGCATCAAGCGACATCAAGCTGAAATCCCTTCTGGCCGCCTGAGCCGCCCGATATTTTCAAAGGAATTTGTCAATGAAGAAACATAAGCGCGCGACCGTCGCCGATCTGCTTTACGAAAAAGGCAAGCGGCAGCTCACCATGCTGCGCGTCACCTCGCTGGAGGAGGCGGAAGCTGCCGAAAAGGCCGGAATCGACATCATCTCCGTACCACCCTCGCTGCTCGGCCCGGTCTTTCGCGAGGCCGCTCCCAGCCCCTTCGCCGTTCCGGGGCTCGAATACGGCGACCTCGTCTCGGCCGAGGATTATATGCGTGCGGCCTTCGCGGCGCTGAAGGCGGGCGGCGATGCGGTCTATTGCGCCGCAAGCCTGCAGACGATCCGGCGCATGCGCGATGAGGGCATCCCGGTCTGCGGCCATGTCGGGCTGATCCCTTCGAAGGCGACCTGGACCGGCGGCTTCCGCGCCGTCGGCAAGACGGCGGCAAGCGCCATCGAGATCTGGCGGCAGACCAAGGCGCTGGAAGAGGCCGGCGCCTTTGCCGCCGAAATCGAGGTCGTGCCAGGCGATGTAGCCAGCGCCATCAGCCGCAGCACGTCGATGCTGATGATCTCCATGGGTGCAGGCAGCGGCTGTGACGCCCAATATCTCTTCGCCGACGACGTGCTCGGCGCCAACCGCGATCATTATCCCCGCCATGCCAAGATATATCGCAACTTCGCCGCCGAACACGATCGGCTGCAGCGCGAGCGCATCGCCGCCTTCAGCGAATTCGCCGAGGACATCAGGACCGGCGCTTATCCCGAGAAACGCCACCTCGTCGGCATCGACGAGGCGGAGTTGAAGATCTTCCTGCACCGGCTGACGAGCGAGGCGGGCAACGGCTGACATGTCTTGACGCTTCTGGCATGTGGGCAGCGCGCCGAACTCGTCTACGTGCCATTGGCTTCCGTCCTTGCCTGTGTCAGGAATTATCCGTTCAACCATTCGGAACGGAGTATTCGGTCCCCTGTGACGATCGGCTTTGCGCATGCGGAATTGATTGCGGTGCTCGTCGCGGTGACGGGGGACGAGCCGCGCGTCATGACCATCCGCTCCGGCAACGCGCTGCCCTCAGGCCCCTTCGAGATGGGGCACCGCACGCTGCAATCCGGCCTGCGCGAATGGGTGCAGGAACAGACGGCGCACCCCGTCGGTTATCTCGAACAGCTCTATACTTTCGCCGACCGCGACCGGAACAACGACATTCCAGGCGGACGCACGATCTCGATCAGCTATCTCGGGCTTGTCAATGAGCAGTCGGATGCCGGCCGGCCGGGATGGCACGGCTGGTACGAATATTTTCCCTGGGAAGATCATCGGCAGGGCCGGCCCGCCGTACTCGACGAAATCATGGCGCGGCTGAAGATCTGGGCCGGTGCCGATCCGGCCCGGCGTGACCACCGCCATCGCCGGGCGGACTTCACCTTCGGCTTCGACGGCGGCGGCTGGAACGAGGACCTGGCACTGCAACGCTACGAACTGCTCTACGAAGCGGGACTCGTGGCGGAAGCTGGGTGCGCGACCGAGGCCAATCTCGGCCGCGCGATGTTTGCCGATCACCGCCGTATCCTCGCGACCGGGATCGCCCGGCTGCGCGCCAAGATCAAATACCGCCCCGTCGTCTTCGAGCTGATGCCGGAGAGCTTTACGCTGCTGAGGCTCCAGCGCACCATCGAAGCCCTGGCTGGACTGACGCTGCACAAACAGAACTTCCGCCGCCTCATCGAACAGCAGGAACTGGTCGAGGAAACCGGAGGCACGGAAAGCGAAACCGGCGGCCGGCCGGCCAAGCTTTTCCGCTTCCGCCATACGGTGCTCGAGGAACGGGCGCTGGCCGGAACGAAATTACCGCTCTCCCGCAATTGACATATGCTCACCGTGAGAATATCTCTTCGCCTATGATATGCTCAAAGAGAGCATAATTAGGAGCCGGTCATGAATCACCCTGTTTCCGCATCCTCGCTCTACGATCGCGTCAGCCGCGTCATTCCCAAAGCCGAATGGATGATGTTCGAAAATGACGTCGACGCGATCCTCGAGCTCAAGCGCCGCCGCAATGCCGTCATCCTCGCGCATAACTACCAGACACCGGAGATCTTTCACGGCGTTGCCGATATCGTCGGCGACAGCCTGGCGCTCGCCCGCAAGGCGATCGAGGTCGATGCCGATGTCATCGTGCTGGCCGGCGTACATTTCATGGCCGAGACCGCAAAGCTTCTGAACCCGGGAAAGACAGTGCTGATCCCCGATCTTGGCGCCGGCTGTTCGCTGGCGGATTCGATCACGCCGGAGGATATCGCCCTGCTGCGCCAGGCCCACCCCGGCGCACCCATTGTCACCTACGTCAACACCTCGGCCGCGGTGAAGGCCGCCTCCGACATCTGCTGCACCTCGGGCAATGCCAAGCAGGTGGTGGAATCGCTCGGCGTGCCGAAGGTGCTGATGATCCCGGACGAATATCTGGCCCGCAACGTCGCCCGCGAAACCAATGTCGAGATCATCGCCTGGCATGGGCATTGCGAAGTTCATGAACTCTTCACCGCCGAGGATGTGCGCCAGCTGCGCGAAAACCATCCCGGCGTGACGGTGCTCGCTCATCCGGAATGCCCGCCCGAGGTCGTGGCGGAAGCCGATTTCGCCGGCTCTACCGCTGTCATGTCGGATTATGTCGGCAGGCAGAAGCCGGCGCGCGTCGTGCTGCTCACCGAATGCTCGATGAGCGACAATGTCGCCGTGCACCATCCCGATGTCGAGTTCATTCGCCCCTGCAATCTCTGCCCGCATATGAAGCGCATCACGCTTGCCAATATCCGCGCGGCACTCGAGGAAAACCGCCACGAAGTGACCGTCGATCCGGCGATCGCCGTGGCCGCGCGCCGTGCTGTCGAGAGGATGCTGGCGATATGACCGAGATCCTTGAGCAATTGGCCGGGCGCGCCGTGATCGTCGGCAGCGGCCTTGCGGGGCTGATGACCGCATTGACGCTCGCCCCAGAACCCTGCGTCATCGTCACACGCGCGGTCCTCGGTGCAGAAACGTCGAGCGCCTGGGCGCAGGGCGGCATCGCCGCCAGCATCGGTACCGATGATAGTTCGGCCCTGCATCTCGCCGATACACTTGCGGCCGGCGACGGGCTCTGCGATCCCACGGTCGTCGCCGGCATCATTGCCGAGGCGCCGGCAGCAATCGCTGCGCTGGAGCAAGCCGGTGTCCGTTTCGACAGGAATGCCGCGGGCGAACTCTCGCTCGGGCTGGAGGCTGCGCACAGCCGCCGCCGCATCGTCCATGCCGAAGGTGACGGCTCCGGTGCTGCGATCATCCGCGCGCTGATCGAGACGGCCATGCAGACGCCTGAGATCACCGTGCTCGAAGGCTTCGAGGCCCGTCGGATTCTGCTGGACGGCGAGCGCGTGGCTGGTCTGCTCTGCGCAACAGTGAATGGAGCCACCATCCTGCCGACATCCAAGGTGGTGCTCGCTACCGGCGGCATCGGCGGACTCTACGACGCGACCACCAATCCGATGGGCAATTTCGGCCAGGGGATCGCGTTGGCAGCAAGGGCGGGTGCTGCTCTTGCCGATATGGAGTTCGTGCAGTTTCACCCGACGGCGCTCGATTCACGCCGTAGGCCGCTGGCACTCGTCAGCGAGGCGGTCCGCGGCGAAGGCGCCTTGCTCGTCAACGAACGGGGCGAACGATTCATGGCCCGCATCCCAGGCGCTGAGCTTGCGCCGCGCGACGTGGTGGCACGCGCCATCAGCGCCGAAATCGCCCGCGGCGGGCGGGTCTTTCTCGATGCCCGCGACGCCCTCGGCAGCCGCTTCGCCGGGCGCTTTCCTGTCATCGCAGCCCTCTGCGGCGAGGCCGGCATCGACCCTGCGACGGACCTCATCCCAGTGCGCCCCGCCGTTCATTACCATATGGGCGGCATCGCCACGGATGCGAACGGCCGCAGCTCGGTTCCCGGCCTCTGGGTCGCGGGAGAGGCGGCCTCGACCGGCCTGCACGGCGCAAACCGGCTTGCCAGCAATTCGCTGCTGGAAGCGGCCGTCATGGGCATGCGGACGGCCCGAGATATATCGGCAACCGACGCACACGCCACCCGTCTCGTCACAGCCGATGCACCGCCCATCACTGCGGACGCATCTCTGGTCCGGCCGATCGTCTCCCGCCATCTCGGCGTACTGCGCAATGCCGGCGCCATTCAGGGAGCGATTGCTGCGCTGCTGCCGCTTGCCGAAGGCAATGACCCGGCCGCCGATCCGGCTATCGTCGCGCTGTTGATCGCCGTTTTCGCCAGCCTGCGGATGGAATCGCGCGGCGCCCATGCCCGTACCGATTTTCCGCTGAAGCTTGGCGATACCAAGCGCCGCCGAATGCGGCTCGCCGACGCGCTGGATATCGCCCGCGCGACGCCTCCCTATTCACTGGCCTATTCGCTAGCAAGGAGCGCCTGACATGAGCCTCGTTCCCCTTCCGCGTCTGATCGTCGAGCCGCTGGTGCGGGCGGCCCTGCTCGAAGATCTCGGCCTTGCCGGCGATATCACCTCGGCAGCGGTCATCCCCGGGGATCACCGCTCGACAGTGGTGATGGCCGCCCGGCAGCCGGGCGTCATCGCCGGTCTCGATGCAGCCGAACTCGCCTTCGCGCTCGTCGAGCCCGAGATCGTCATGCGCCGACACTTTCAGGACGGCGATGCGGTGAAGCCCGGCGACGTGATCGCCACTATAGAAGGCCCGTCTCGCGGCCTGTTGACGGCCGAGCGCACCGCACTGAATTTCCTCGGCCACCTCTCCGGCATCGCCACGGTGACCGCGGGGATCGCCGCTGCCATCAAAGGCACCAAGGCATCCGTCGCCTGCACACGCAAGACGACGCCGGGTCTGAGGGCGCTGGAGAAATATGCGGTGCGGGCCGGCGGCGGCATGAACCACCGCTTCGCGCTCTATGACGCCGTGTTGATCAAGGACAATCACGTCGCCATTGCCGGCGGGGTGACGGAAGCAATCCGCCGGGCGCGGGCAGGCATCGGCCACATGGTGAAGATCGAGGTCGAGGTCGATACGCTCGATCAATTGCGCGAAGCGATGGAGACCGGCGTCGATGCCGTGCTGCTCGACAATATGACACCCGACGAGCTGCGCGAGGCCGTCACCATCGTCGCCGGCCGGGCGATTACCGAGGCGTCGGGCCGCGTCACCCCGTCAACCGCTGCCGCAATCGCCGCCTCCGGCGTCGACCTCATTTCCGTCGGCTGGCTGACGCACAGCGCGCCGGTGCTGGATATCGGGCTCGATTTCGTCGAGGCCGCGACAGCGGCAGCGGTAAGTCCGAGGCGGATTGCGCAGGTGCTGTGAGCCCTCAGGCACGCTTCGGCTGGCTCGCTATTCTGGACTTTAACGCGCTGAAATATCAATGTCTTAATCGTGGCGTAAATGGCTGCGCGTGTATATGCGGCTGTCGATCTGACACGGTGATGAATCTCCTGCTTCAGCGAGGCTGGGGGATTGCGATTGCTTGAAACCTCACCGGGCGATACACAACTTCCGGCGCCTCCCCGGTGCCGGAATTTTCGCAATGCGGAAGGCTTGGAGATTGGGTGTGAGCGATCGGATTCACGACATATTCGTCATCGGTGGCGGCATCAACGGCTGCGGGATCGCGCGTGATGCTGTGGGACGGGGTTATTCCGTTGCCCTCGCCGAGATGAACGATTTTGCCTCCGGCACATCGTCGGGCGCCACCAAGCTGATCCATGGCGGGTTGCGTTATCTCGAACATTACGAATTCCGCCTGGTGCGGGAATCGCTGATGGAGCGCGAGATCTTGTGGGCGATGGCCCCGCATATCATCTGGCCGCTGCGCTTCGTGCTGCCCTATCATAAGGGCGGTATCCGCCCGGCCTGGCTGATCCGCCTCGGCCTCTTCCTCTACGACCATCTCGGCGGCCGCAAGCTGTTGCCGCCGACATCGGTGCTCGACATGCGCAGCGATCCGGCCGGAAAGCCGCTGAAGGCGCTCTTTACCAAGGCCTTCGAATATTCCGACGGCTGGGTCGACGATGCCCGCATGGTGGTGCTGAATGCGCGCGACGCCGCCGACAAGGGCGCGCTGATCATGCCACGCACCAAGGTGGTGGCGGCCAGGCGCGAGAACGATCTCTGGCTGATCGAGACCACCGATACGGTCTCCGGCCGCAGCGAGACGCATCAGGCCAGGATGCTGGTCAATGCCGCCGGCCCCTGGGTCGATCATGTCATCCGTGCAGCCTTCGGCCAGAACGAGGCCCGCCATGTCCGCCTGGTCCAGGGCAGCCATATCATCGTCAGGAAGAAGTTCAGCGATCCCAGAGCCTATTTCTTCCAGAACCCCGACAACCGCATCATCTTCGCCATTCCCTACGAGACCGATTTCACCCTGATCGGCACCACCGACCGCGATTACACCGCAGATCCGAAGGACGTCAAAATCTCCGAGGAAGAGACGGTCTATCTCTGCAATGCGGCATCGGAATATTTCAAGGAGCCGGTGAAGCCCGAGGATATCGTCTGGACCTATTCGGCAGTGCGCCCGCTCTATGACGACGGCGCCTCGAAGGCGCAGGAGGCGACGCGCGACTATGTGCTGAAGCTGGAAGGCGAGGGGCAAGCCGCTCCGCTTCTCAACGTCTTCGGCGGCAAGCTCACCACCTATCGACGGCTGTCCGAACATGCGCTGGAGAAGATCGGCCAAGCAATCGGCGTCAAGGGCAATCCGTGGACGGCGAAGAGCCATCTGCCGGGCGGTGATTTCCCGGCTCAGGGTTACGAGGCAGAGGTCACCAAGCTGAAGGGGCGTTATCCGTTCCTGGCCGATCCGCATGCCCGCCGGCTTATCCGCCGCTACGGCACCAAGGCGCAAGCGCTGCT